>Ga0209272_10000039_pt1 | contig 220871 bp, 172 predicted proteins | sample tdDd002_FD_187125 | JGI IMG/M metagenome (GOLD analysis project Ga0209272, IMG submission 187125) | Marine sediment microbial communities from the Atlantic coast under amendment with organic carbon and nitrate - tdDd00.2 (SPAdes)... | ecosystem: Environmental > Aquatic > Marine > Coastal >...
AAATCACGAATGCGAACTTTAGGAGTTGAATACAAGAAAACCTCTCGCTCTATTCCACTAATTCTCCAAAAATCCTGACACTCCAAATATGATCCATCCGACCAGCGATATACTTCCACTGCCAGAATATTTTCACCTTTCTTTAAATATTTTGAAATATCCCATTCGGCAGGCGTTTTACTTCCTTGTGAATAGCCTACTTTCTTGCCATTTACCCATAGGTACATGGCCGATTTTACCGCTCCAAATTGAATAAAGATTTGCCTTCCATCCCAAGCTTCAGGCAGGGTAAATGTTCTGCGATAAGATCCAACTGGGTTGTAATCATGAGGAACTTTCCCCGGGTGTTTTGGATAAATTTTCTCTGTAAATTCCAGTTCATCCGAAACGGGAGCTTTGTAATCGGCAAATTCGTATTGATGATTCACATAAATCGGGTAACCATAGCCTTCCAACTCCCAATTCGATGGCACTTTGATATCCGTCCATTTAGAATCATCATATGAAGTTTGGTAAAAGTTTACTGGACGATCTGCTGGTTTTCTAACCCAATTAAACTTCCAAACTCCATTCAAGCTTTTGTAATAAACCGATTGCTGCTTTTTCTTAGTTAGTGCAGTACCAATGGTCTTAAACGGAATAAAGGAGGCATGAGCTGCCTCCTTATTCTGATCAAACATTTTTGGATTCTCCAAATCATTCCAAATATTCTGTCTTCCTTGTGCTTGTATAATTAAGGTTGATGTTACCAACAGAAATAAGCCCAAAAATGTTTTTCTACGCATCTTATTCTTTTTTAATTAATGAACATTCAACTGACCTTTTGAATCTGCTTTTTTCAGATTACGAACACTTGTGCTTCCTGCACCTTCCATGCTCAAATCAATTGGTTTGTTTGTTTTCCATGCTCCACGGGTGAAATCAGGAATATCTATTGGTCGCGATTTGTTAGCAATAGACCACTCGCTTAATGGTGTGATACAACTCCAAGCAGCAGCATCGTAAACATCCATATCTACCGGTAATCCGTTACGCAGACAATCAATCAGTCTCCAATCCATCACGAAATCCATTCCTCCATGACCACCAACTTGCTTGGCCATTTCACCTACTCGGCGAATGATTTCAGGAGTAAATTTCTCTTCCAACTCTTTAAACTGAGCCTGATCAATTACATTGTGTCCAAATGCGATGTGTTGTTTTGGCCACTTTTGTGCAAAGCATTTGGTTCCACTCAACATGTGAATTCTTGAGTAAGGACGAGGAGAACTAATATCGTGCTGAATCATGATGGTTCTTCCCTTATTGGTACGAATCATTTGCATGTCCATATTACCACGCATTTCCCATCCTACAAATTGCTCGAAGAATGGATCTTCCTGAGCCATCTCTTTAATTCTGTGCTTTAATGTAAAATCATCCGACATCATGGCTGTAAGATAATCCATTTTATCTCCACGATTGATATCCATAGCCTGGCAAATAGGTCCTAAACCATGAGTTGGGTACACATTTGCTTTACGCTTATTTTCGTGTAAACGCCACATTTTAGTGTAGGCACCATCACTCATTTTATCATCCTTTGGCTTGTTAAAGTGCCAATAATCAAGATCATGAATATAAGCACCTTCGCCATGAATCAAATCTCCAAACACTCCTTGTTGTGCCATGCTGATGGTCAACATTTCGAAAAAGTCATAACAACAGTTTTCCAAAATCACACAGTGCTTGCGTGTTCTTTCTGAGGTTTCTACCATCTGCCAGCACTCATCCAGAGTTTTAGCCGTAGATACTTCAACAGCTGTATGCTTGTCGCCTTCCATTGCAGCAATTGCAACAGGTACGTGCCATTCCCAAGGAGTTGCGATGTATACCAAATCAACATCACCACTATCACAAAGCTCTTTAAAGCCCAAATCACCATTCACATACTCTTTGGCTTTTGGTAAGCCTGCATCCGAAAGTATTTTTTGTGCACCATCAACAGCAGCTTGACGAATGTCACAAACTGCAGTAATTTCAACACCCTCTATATATGTCATTCGCTTTACAGCTCCCGAACCTCTATCTCCAATTCCAACAAAACCTACTCTTACCGTTTCAAGTTTAGGTGCAGCATATCCACACATGTTAAAACTCATTTTTGGTAGCTTTCCCGCTAGTTCCTTTATATGCGGTAAGTTACTTTCCTCTTTTGTTCCTGCACACGATGCTAAAGGTGCAGCTGCAATAACTCCAGCTCCTAAAGCCAGGTTACTTAAAAATGATCTTCTGTTCGTTGCCATTATTGAATGTTTTAATAGTCTGTTTATCAATTTAGTTTTCTTGACTAAATTTAATCTTTTTACTTATGCTTTGATTAACAAAAGCTTAATTAAAAAGAGGAATTATAACCCTCCTTTTAATTAAGGTAATTTGGTGAAATCTATATTTGGTTGTGTTTGTGTTTTCGGTCTGATAAAATCTGTATCGAATGCCACTCTATCGCTAAAAAAGCCACAGTTTCTTAAATAGAATTTTCCGTTCTCTTCTCCCCCTGCATAATCTCTTCTTGCATCTTTTCTTGCAGTAGCATCTGCAGTAAATTTAGCCTCGTTCAATTCAAACCATGCACCATTTTTATCAACTACCCATTGATTGGTGTAATAAGCTTTTCTATCGAAAGGTCCCATTTCAGTAATAAAGTTCTCTAAAAATGAATGAGGCCTCTTTAAGTAAGTACTTGTTTTAGGTCGTCTAAAACTAGCAATCAGTTCCCACTCTCCTTTTTCAGGAGCATAAAACCATGCTGTATAGTCGGTGCAATTGTTCTCCGAAGGAAGACCTTTCAATAAAAATTTATAGGTATTATTGGCTTTCCAATTGTATACTTTGTAACTCTGTCCACCTGATCCTTCATTTCCAAATTTACCAGTAGTTACCCCCTCACCTTTCTTCAATAATTTAATTCTGTATTCTTCAGGAATACTGTTAGGGTCATCAGTTTGGTATGGACTCCAAACTGAAAATAATATTCTTCTCTCGGTTTCTGAATTTACCTGTATGCCAAAGTATCCCTCGGCAAAACCATTGGCCATATAATAAGATCCCACTACGTCCTGACCAGCTGGTACAGTAACTTCATTATAAAACCATTCAACATTTTCTATATTATCCGGAACCTTATAGGCCAGATGAACTGAAGGTCCTCTTCTGCCCCAATAAAAATCATCCTTTACACAAATCACAGGCTTTGAGGTAACTTCTCCTCCAATTAAAATATCTGTAAAAGTACCGAAGGTGGTTCCTGATTTTTCAACTCCTTTTACATCCACATGATAATACCCCGATTCCGCAACAGTAAAGCTTCCAACATCTAATTTTGAAAAGCTCGAATTCGAAAGTTTGATCTCTTTACTTTCATTATTGAATGAAAACTCAACTTTTGATTCGCCACTTGTGTTTTTTGCTCTAACTCCCAATTGTATTTCCCCTGCTTGCTCTACCCAAAACCAAGTTCTTATTACTGATTCTTTGTTATTCCAGTTACTCACACCATTCTCAGTAATCATTTCACTGTTCAGATTGGTTTGATTAATCACCCATGAGTTACCGGCAACCGGTACACTAACAGTATAGTTCACTGAAGTTTCTTTAACTTTTTTGCCTCCACTACTTTTACTGCATGCACACATTAAAGCCACAATGCAGCTTCCCAAGATCAGTAGATTTAAATATTGTTTTAACATTATATTTTTATTTAAACTTTGTGCCCCCATTACTCATTCCTTTTAATAATGCGAGCACAAAGTGTATTGCCTATACTCTAATTCTTTACTACTTGTATGAGTAAAGGCTTTTAATTTGAAAAGTAATAAGCGAAGACGGCATAGATTCTAAAATCCTTTTCTACCAAATTTATGTAAATGCCTGTTTAATTTCAAAACTACCGTCTCCTACTTATTAATAATCACTAACTACAACTATTTCAATAAAATACTTAACCATTAAATAAAGCCAATTATTACTATAAGAATAAATCTCTCTAAATGGATTTCAATTGCTAAGTCTTCATACTCCTTCTAATTCTATAGACCAAAAATGACAAATATCTCTATCTTAAAAGTGGACATATTACGCTAAGAGGTAGATTTTTTACTCAAATAGCTAATAATCGAATTAATGTCACTTTTGGACAATTTTCTTTCCTTAGTTGCTTTATTAAATACAATAAGCTTCTTGTTTACAACATTATTATCAAAAACACATAATCTCCGCCAATGCTGCAAATTGCTTACCATCGAAAGCCGAGTTCATGATAATCTTAAAATAACGGAATTCAGTTGCATTGCTTAGATTGATATGATGAAGAGTATTGATTTCCTTCAACTGAAAATTACCCATGCTTTTCCACTGACTATTGTCGGAACTTACCAATATTTCAATGTCTTTCACCTTTCGCATTCCATCTCTCTGCAGAAAAGAAAAACCACTTACTTTATGTATTTCATTCATATCAATAGTAAGATAATGTGGATAAGAAGTCGCATCAGAAGACCATCTAGAGTGCCAAAATGTGTTGGCATCACCATCTAAAACATGACTTGCAAACTCATTGTTTTCTTCAGAACTAAATTCAATAACCTGCCATTTACTTCGGTCTAAATTTTCTTTATCACCAAACTCTATAATTGGCTCATCATTTTTAAAAGTAAACGAATAGGAAAACTTAGATATCTCACCATTAACATGATTAAATAATAATCGTAATACATATGGTGTATTCCCCTTTTGATGGAATTCACTTATAGGCATACTCACCTCAAAAGAATTATCGTTACCTACTGGCGAAGCCCAACTAACTGCGTCATAATCGGCATTATCAGTCGCAGGATCACAATAAAAACAAGCGTAATTAACATCCTTATCCGTATTAAAAGTTCCAGACATTTTGAACTTACCATTTTCATAGGATGCTAAAATGTTGCTAATCGAAAGAGAAGCGGTAGTATAAAATGAATTCTCAAAATCACTAATAACCTGACAATTATTAAGAATAGCACAACTAGCTTTAGTTAAAAATGTAGGAGTTTTACCATAAGTATAATTCCCCGAACCCATTAGAGAAGTTCCCTTGGAGCTAAGACTAGCCTCTGATACCTTCTCTTTGTTATGAGGAAGATTAAGGCCATGCCCAAGTTCATGCAACAAACCTCCAATATACTTAGTAGCATCATTTCCTCTTTTGCTATCCTCTCCAAAAAACTGGACATCCATCTCTGTATAATCTAAGGCAAAGCAGTAACGCCCCCAACCATAAAAGGGAACATCTGGATTGTCATGATCTTCAACAGGAGTAAGTATAAGCGTATGATCACTACTTTTTTCTTCTGGGTTGGCCTCAAAATATTCATCAACCTCTTCAATTACTTTTGCTCCTCCACCCTCGTAAGGATAGTTTGCAGTTGCGTATTTGCCTTGTATATAAATAACTTTCACACGTTCCTTTGCCTGATCAACCAACATATTAAATGTCTTATCGCCAAAACCGTATTCTTTCATGTACTTTCTGTAGAACGCTTGACCATGTAATAGAATTTCACTCAGTCGCCGATGAGAATCTTTTCTTTCTTTAACATCTGTAGGAAGAAAATATACAACATTCAAATTGTATTCAGCAGAAGAGCTATAATTAAAAGTTTCCTCTTCAGGTAATGGCTCTTCAATTGGAGAAGCCTCTTCTTTTGAACATCCTAAAAAAAGAATTAGTAAGAAGAAAAAATAAAAGATGGTTTTTAATGGGTAGAATGTTTTCATTATTTATTAGCACGTTAAAATTAATTTTCATTAGAATCTACTAGTGAACTTCCATTTCACACCTAGTCTAATGTATAGGTCGCAATTTCCCCCATAGCAGCATTATTAGTTCCATCATGCGATACTTTAGCTATAAACTTAAAATATCGAAAAGATTTTGCTGTGCTCAGTTCGATGAGTTGCTGACTGGTATTCTTTTGTAGAACAAAATCGCCCAGGCTCTCCCAGTTTGTATTGTCATCACTAATTTGGATTTCCAAATCCTGAACCGTTCTGGAAAGATTTTGTCTTTGAGTGAAACTAAAACCATTTACAGTATTAGATTGTCCCATATCAACAGTAATGTGATGCGGAGCTGTCGCAGAACAACCTCCTGACCAGCAAGAATGCCAGTAAGTCTCCACATCTCCATCAAGCACATCTGCAGCCCGACCTGTTTCTCCTTCTCCTCCTTGGTCTTCCTGAGTACTATAATCTATCACAGACCAGCCTGTTCTATCAATTAATGTTTGTGTTTTAATTTCAGGGACTTCTAATTTCGAAAAGTCAATAGCAGGTGCTGTTCCGTTAGCTGTTCTCGAAAAAGAGGTGTTGGGTGTTTCGTTATCACTGAAAAAGCCACAATTTCTTAGGAAAAAATGATCCCCTTCCGATCCACCATCATAGTCCAATCTTACGCCCTTACTTCCGGTATCATCATTAGTGAATGTCGCTTTAGTCATTTCACTCCAGCTACCCTGCGTATCATAAACCCATTGGTTGGTATAAGTTACTTGTCTGACTTCATCCCCCATTGTGGTATTGAAATTCTCTAAAAACGAATGCAATCTTGTAAGATGTTGGCCAGTAGGAAAAGGTCTTCTAAAACTGGCAATCAATTTCCAGTCGCCAAGTTCAGGTGCGAAGAAATAAGCTGTATAATCAATAGAATTGTCTGCATTGGATTCTCCTTTCAATAAAAACTTATAGGTTGTTCCAGGTTTCCAATCATAAACCAAATAACTCTGTGCACCCGAGCCTTCTCCACCAAACTCACCTACGGTTACGCCTGTTCCGTAGCCCAAAGGTTCAACGGTATATTCTGCTGGAATCTGATTTGGATCTTGAGTATCGTATGCACTCCATACCGAAAATAAAATACGTCTTTCGGTTTCTGAATTGACTTGCATACCAAAATAACCAGATGAAAAACCATTGGCCATAAAATATGAACCGATTGGATCTTTTCCTACAGGTACGGTCAACTCATTGTAAAACCATGTAATGTTTTTATTGGCTGGTTCTTCATAGTTTAAGTGAACAGAAGGTCCCCTTCTTCCCCAATAAAACCATTCAGAATCCACAAAAGTAATATTATCTTTCCAAGACGAATCACCCAATAGAATATCAGAAATATCACCAAAAGTCCCATTTTCATTGGTAACACCTTCTAGCTCTACAAAATGATAACCAATTTCATCAATTTTAAAAGAGCCTACATAGTGTTTTTCATTGCTGGTTGATGCTGAAAAATCCACTTGTTTTGTTTCATCTCCAAGCGTTACCTTTAGTGTTGTTGCTCCTGCAAATTTAGCAAGAACACCAAGTTCAATATCCCCTTTTTCTTTTACGTAAAAATAGGTTCTAATCTTATCACTTGAATTCGTCCAATTCTTAATACCTCCTGATATAACAACTTTTTCTGTAGTTTTTGGTTTATCAACAACCCAACTATTACCTTCACAAGGCACTGATATAATTAACTTAGTAGTTGGATCTTCAGGCGGAGTTTCTGGTTCTTCTTTTTCCTCAACTACATCAATTTCATCTGATGAGCAAGATGGTGCCATTAAGAAAGCTATGAGAAGAAAAAGTAGAGTCGCTATTTGTTTAGTTTTAATCAAAGTTCTCATTATTTTGATAATTATATGAATTTCAAAACCTAAAAAATGCCTCGGTCAAGTCACTAGGTATCTATAGAAGTTTACTACGCAAACAAAACAGTTACCGTCTTGCGGTATTTAAATACATTCTTCATATTCAAGCTAATACTAAGCCTGAATATGAAGAATTTTTACTGAATTAAGGGTTTTGCTCCAAATTTGGTTGCGCCAAAATCTGAGCTTCCGGAATAAAATCAACAACACGAGGACTTGTTGCAGGAACAGTTAGTAAAGGGTTTGCACCTCTATCATGTGTTCCTGGATATCGACGATCTAATGTTAAACCATTTCTGAAAATATCGTAACGACGATGAGCTTCATAAGCAAGTTCTAATCGACGCTCCTCAAGTACAACTTCCAATAAGGTTTTCCCAGTTGGAACATCACTATAGGTATCAATATTTGCACGTTCTCTAATAACATTTACATCTTCTAAGGCTCCTGATGTATTTCCAGTTTTGGCACGAGCTTCAGCACGATTCAAATACATCTCTGCCAAACGTGAAATTACTGGCGAGAACAATTGCGGTTGACCTTCCTGATTTGAACATTTTATTACAAAATATTTAGGATATCCTTGTCTTACAGGCATTTTCTTAGTTAACCTCACATAAGTCTTTTCACTAATATTCTCACCTTCTGTAATGAAATACAAAGTATTCCCATTTACTATTTCAGTTGAAACAGTTTTTGTTCCGTTGTAATCATATTCCCAAGTGCCGCCATTATTTGTAACAGCATACATTTGAAACATTTTAGAACCTACCGGTGATGTTTTATCGTACGAGTAAGTAATCTCATAATCGTCACCATCTTCATATTGAGGATCAATAAATTTATGTCTTCTATCCGAAGGATTTTGATCCAATAAATCTCTATATGACTCAGAAGCATACATTTCACCCCAACCTACACCGTCAATTGTAGCATACATACCACCAAAAGCATACCAACCATAATCATCTTCATCTTTTAATGCTCTACACGCGAATATAATCTCAGAATTCTTTTCTGGTACCATAGTTGGGAAAGTTTCATAATCTGAACCAGTTAATAATGAGAAATTCTTTGAATCAATTACTTTAGTTGCATATTCTTCTGCTTTTACATTATCTCCCATATATAAATATACTCTAGACAATAAAGCATTGGCAGCTTGTTCTGATGCATAAATATTATATTCTGCATCAATTCTTTTAAATTCGCTCATTAAAGTTGCCGCACTTGTTAAATCACTCAAAATCTGATCATAAACCTCCTTAACTGTTGCACGAGGAGGTAAATTATCTGCATCAGGCTCAGCATCTAAAATAATTGGCACACCCAAATTTTGGCTTGGGTCTTGAGCATAAGGTCGGCCCCAAATATTTACTAAATTAAAATAAAAGAAAGCACGTAAATAATGCATTTCACCAATAACGTGATTCAAACGAGGCGTACCTCTTTCTGCTTTATCGATTACTTTATTCGCATTAACAATACCTTTATAGCAACCAGACCACAAACTATTCAGATGACCATTAGTAGGCGTATGTTGATAATTGTACATGTAAAACAAATGATCAGTTGTTGACCCACTTAATGCAATATTGTCACCTCCAAATTCGCCATGAAAATGGTAAGGACGCATAAATTCATTTTTTTTCAATAGTGCATATGTACCTAAAGCAGCAGCTTCGATACCTAATTCGTCCGCAAATACTTTATCATCTGACAAGTCCTGAAATGGTTCTCTTTCGATATCACAAGAGCTTATAGAAAGCGCTAATAGAATCGCAATAAAAGAATATATATTTTTCATTTTTATCTTTTTATATATTAATAATTTTCACCTATTAAAAGCCAACCTTTACACCTACCATAACTTTCTTTGACATAGGATATAAAGCACCATGAGTATTATCATAACCAGTAGCTCCAATTTCAGGATCCATACCTGACCAATCTGTTAGTGTAATCAAGTTATCACCACTTACAAAAACTGAAGCATTAGAAAGCTTAAGTAGGCTTAATACATTTTTAGGAAGGTTGTATGCCAAGGTTACATTTCGTAGGCGGATATAACTAGCATCTTCTAAATAGCGAGATGAATTTTTATTGGCATTAACCCCACCATTAAATGATTTTGGATGAGTCGCAACATCTCCTGGTTTTTCCCAACGATTCCAACCATCATGCAAATTCATGCTATTAAAAGAGGCATAAGAGCCATCACTGTCAAACAATTCTCTATTGCTATTGTATCTATGAATTCCCTCAACAAAACTAATGTTTGCCGATAAAGTGAAATTATCGAAAGTAAATTTATTAAGGATTCCTCCAGTATAAGTTGGAGTACCTTTGGTTCCGGTAAATTGCAATGTAGCATCAGCATAATCAGAAGTCAAACTAACTGTTTTAGTACCATCTTCATTTTCCGTAACTTTTTCCCAAAGAGGTTCACCGTTAGCTGGATTTGCTCCGTACCATATACGTTGATATTGCGCATCCATATCATGACCTTTTTCGATTCTGGTATTACCACGTGTATAGGCTTTATCTTCGTATATTTCCTCAACCCTATTTTTATTGTAGGCAAGGTTCAAAGTCATATCCCACTTAAATCTGGAAGTTTTAATAATTTCAGGAGAAACTGACAGCTCATATCCTTTATTGGTAACTCGTCCAACATTCATCCAAATACCATTATATCCGGTTAAAGCAGGAAGTGGAACATAAGTTAACAAGTTGTCACTATTCTTATAATACAAGTCTAAGTTGATGCTAACACGGTCGAATAATCTTGTATTAATCGCTGTATTGTAACTAGTTACCTTTTCCCAGCTAATATCAGGATTCCCTTTTTGATAAGGTGTCGCGGCACTACTTCCATTATACTGATCAACAAAAGCATAGTACCCAAGATATTGAAAACCTCCTGGTGCATTACCTACCTGCCCCATACTGGCAGACCATTTTAATGTGTTTAACCATTCTACCCCTTGCAGAAATTCTTCACTATGTGCATTCCAACCTATACTAGCCGACCAGAAATTACCATATTGTTTGTTAGGACCGAAACTACTTGATCCTTGCCTGCTGAATGAAGCGGTAGCCAAGTAACGATCATCATAGGCATACTGCAAGTTCACTAGCATACTCTGTTTGGCACTTTCCCATTTTGATCCGCCTACACTAGCCGCTTCAGCTGTAGTATTAAGTGCAGTAAGACCAGCAGCAATCCCCTTACCTTTTGCGTTGGCATTGTCTGAATGATAATCTGTATATTCCCAAGCTACAAACGCATTTAGTACATGCAGACCAATACTCTTATTAAAACGAAGCATTTGGTTCGTAAAACGAGTACGGCTAAAACTATAACTTTCATATAAAGTTCCTTTATCCGCCTGTCCACTTATAGAACGAGGATCTGTATACCATTCAGAGTGTCCATTATTAATGGCAATGTTATTCATGGAAGAAAAAGTCAACCAATCATTAATTTTATAATCAAAGCCAATATTTGCACGTAGATTGTTACTGCGTGAATTTCCATAATTGTATTGCAAATCATATAGGTAGTTATTTTCATCTCTACCATACCAAACTTTATCATTTGCACTTAGATATTCTTTTCCACTATCCACTCTTGGATCTAAAACAGAACCATCAGGCAAGTAAGCTTCATCCCAAGGCATGTAAGTAAACATTGCATAAGTAGAATGCTGCTGATTATCTGTCGTACTATAATCACCTGATAAATTTAATTTTATCTTAAGACGATCTGTTGCATTAATATCAAGATTTGCAATTGCCGAATAACGTTCGTATTCATACCCCTTCAAAGCACCCGTCTCATTATAGTAAGTACCAGATAAATAAGAAGTCATCTTTTCATTTCCACCAGAATAATTCACATTATACTCTTGTGCCTTTCCTGTTTGGGTAGCAATATCCATCCAATCCGTATCAGTATTTAATACATCCTCAGTTACATCAGGGTTCCATGTTTTTTGATAATCATATAATTCCTGAGAATTCATCACGGAAAAATTTCCGGTATTAAATGTCGTGAATCCATAAGTAGCATTAACATTTATCTTGGACTCACCTTTTTTCGCTCTCTTGGTTTGCAATAGAATTACACCATTAGCCGCCAAAGATCCGTACAAAGCTGTTGCTGAAGCATCTTTCAATATGGTCATACTCTCTATATCTGAAGGACTAAACCCTGGATCAGAATTTCCCATTATAATACCATCAACTACCCAAAGAGGAGATGTTGTTCCTGACAAAGAGCCTTTTCCACGTATTGTAATCTCTGTACTCGCACCAGGTCTACCACTACGTGAAGATGCATTTACACCAGCAACTTTTCCTTGAAGCATAGAAGCTACATTCGATACAAAAACATCTTTTAGGTCATCACTATCCAATGCTACCGCTGAACCTGTTAAGTTTGATTTTTTTGTTGTACCGTATGCCACAACCATTACCTCATCCAAATCACTTGTAGAAGTATTCAAATTAACATTAATTGTAGATCTGCCATTAACTGGTACTTCCACTGACTCATAACCAATAAATGAAAAAACCAAAACAGCATTAACTTGATCTATTTTCAATGTATAATCACCATCAATGTTAGTTGAAGCTCCTTGGCTTGTCCCTTTAACAATGATACTAACTCCCGGTAACGATTCCTTAGTCTCACCATCTAACACTTTCCCTCTTACTTCCAAAGATTGAGCACTAGCAATAGCTGTGAAAAACAGCATACAAATAAACAAGCCTATCGTTTTTTGAATGCCCGCAGTATTGCTCCTTATTCTATTTTTTATATTATTTCGATAAAAATCGATTTGTTGCAAATATTTCATAATTACTATCTTAAAATCTTTATTAGATAATTAAACTATTATCCGTGTTGTTCTCACTTGTTCTAAATCAACTTCCTATTAATAAGGTAGCATTCCGTCTTCAAAAACTTTTAACACAGCCATACAAGTAGAGTTTTGACCAGGTGTTTTTGTATCCAGAATTCGAATCCTAAAATATTTTGAAGAGTAATTCTTATCCAATGAAACTTTATTAATTTCAGGATTTAGCTTAACATCATCTAACCTTTCAGAAGACCAAACAGTTGTAAAATCAGTTCCATTTGTACTTGTTTGCACATCGAATTGTGCTGGATTATTACCTCTTGCATACCCGTCTCTTGTTGCGAACTCAAATCCTCCGATATTTTTAGCCTCAGTAAATGTAATTTGAATATGATGCGGAAGAGGTTCTACACCACTTGACCAAGCTGAATGCCAGTAAGTACTCAAACTACCATCAACAAGAGATTCTTTAGGACCTTCTGATCCTTCCTGTGTATATGTCTCAATCATATCCACTGTAAGAGGGTGATAAATTTTCCCAGCCTTAGAAGTAAAAGAAATAGTTTCTCCATAAGCCGTACCAGCTTCATTAGATGCATAGGCTCTGGCTTTATAAGCCGTTTTAATAGACAAGCCCTTTAGAGTAATTGAATAATCCCAATCTGCCTCTAAAATACCATCTGGGGTAAATTCACCAGCTGCTGTAAAATTATCTTCTACAGTCGGCTCAGCATCTCCAGCAGTCCAACAAATTCCCATAGCAAGAATTTTTGATCCTCCATTTGATGTAACAATTCCGCTCACAACAGCATCCTCTCCTGTTATATCAGTAACTTCTCCTGTTCTTGTCTCAGGTAAACTTACTGTTTCATCATCGTCACAGCCAGTAAAAGCAATTGCAACCATCACAAATAATAAAAATGAAATCCGGTCAAGATTCACCTTTAAAAATTTCCGATAATTACTTCTTTCATGTTTTGTTGTTTTCATAAAATAATAGGTTTTTGGTTATAATAAATGGCTCTCGCCTATTTAACATTTAAACGATTCAAGCCTTAATTTTTCTTTGATTAGTTAGTAATCGGGTTATTCGTTCGGTCAACGTCTTTAGCTATTAATTATGCTTCCAACATTGAATCAACCCAAATTTGAAAAATGCTAACTTGATTCTTGGGTAAATATTCTGCGATAAGGTGGAGATTTTAAAAAGCTGGCCATTTGCTAATTTTTTTCATCCTTGATTTTATGAACTAACAGATAGGAATGAATAGTATTTAAAGGCCATACAGAAGCATTTGAGAAATTCTTAATCGAGAAACAAAAGATTAATATTTCTCCCTTACTATGCTTTAGTGGATATTTTAAGCAATAGAGAGGGATTTTTCAGCATTTGCCTATTATTTAAGCATTTGAACTATCAAGGGTTTTATTTTTGATGTACATTGTAATGCTTTTATAAAGTCTGTAAAAAAAGTGTGTAATATAGCTTGACAGGCTATACTATGATGCGTATTTTTGATAATTCCTGAAGAACGAGAAAGATTGACTATGTGCCGAATCAATAAATACAATTCTATCATTTTAGCATTGGTGTTGCTCCTAGCATCACATGCTTTATTTGCCGACGAAACTACCAACTTTATTCATCTGCAAGCAAAGTACAATGGACAAGAATGCATTGCCACAAATGTTGTTGAAGATGCCAAAGGATATCTTTACATCGAATCGTATGATGGCCTGTTAAAATATGATGGATATGATTTTAAATCGATTCCTCGATCTAAAATATTTAGTGAAAAAGCTCATTCAAGCTCTCTGTTTAAATTGTTAAAGCAGAAAAACCAGAACATTTGGGCTGTGTCTCGAAAAGGAGATGTGTCAAAATTATTGCCATCAGGTAAATTTCAGGAGTATGCTTCAACAGTGAATAACCCCAACGAAGATTTTCAGTTGGAATCAACAAATGTGGGAGATACAATCATTTGGATGGGATCAAAAAATGGAATGGTGATTGGTCAATCAACCAAGACCAAAAAAGTAATCAAGTTCAACATTCAATCGAACGAGAATATTACATCCATCTCTCAGGATAACAGAAATAATGTTTGGTTTGGAACAGGCAAGGGACGAATATTTAAAGGCAACATTAAAACCCAGAATTTGCAGGAAATAAAGGGACCTTTTAGCAATCCTTTTAACACAATCATACTTAGTACTGATAACTACAATAACCTATGGATTGGTACGGAATTATATGGTTTCTTTCATTACGACACCAAGACCAAAAAATATGAAGACTACAAAGAAAAAGACCTGAAATTTAATTTTGTTCCTTCCAACATGATTATTCGTATTTTTAAGGACAGTAATGGTTTTATTTGGATGGGTACCGATGGCGGAGGACTTTATAAAATTGACCCAAAAAGCAAACAGGTTAAACGCTATACGCAACAAAAAACCAACCCCTTCTCCTTACAAAGCAAAACGGTAATTGGAGTTGGTGAAACCAATAACAAAGACATTTGGGTATTTACAAATTACGGCAATATAAATATCATTCCTACAGAATCGAATACAGTTGGTTATCATTGTGGTAGTGTAGATGGATCGCCAACCCGAATTTTATCGGTACTAAAAACTAAAGATGGCAACTTATGGCTAGGAACGGATGGAGAAGGCTTAAGTAAAATTAATACACAGGGAAACCCTACTTACCAATACATTGCAAACACAAATTCTTCTAAAGGAATTCCAGGAAACTACATCCAAGCCATTGCGGAAGATAAAAATGGAAATTTATGGGTAGGAACCTATTTAAATGGTCTGGCTTTTTTCGATAAAAACACCAATCGATTTATCCGAATAAAAACTGCAAACCAATATGGTCAAGTTGGAACTGATGTACGCTCTATTTACATCGATAAAAAAGATAGAGTTTGGATAGGTAGCAACATCGGAATCTTTGTTTTTAATAACAAACAAAAACAAATCGCTTATTTCCAGCACAACAACCAGGATTTACAAGGAAGTATTGCTGAATTCTTTATTGAAGATGAAACCGGACAATTCTGGATAGGAATGTTTAATGGTGGCATTTGTTTAATGGATGAGTCATCCAGTCTACAAGATTCCAGATTCATTACTTATAAATTATCAACATCAAACAATATAACAGAAAGCAGTGTACTGCATGGTGTAGCCAATCAAAATGGATTCTTGTACCTGATTAATGGCTACTCCAAAATAGTGCAGTTCGATATTCACAAAAAAGAAGTGGTACCAATAAGAGGTTTCTCTTCTGACCAAATACATGGCTGCGTTGCAATTATTTCAAGCGATAAGGATAACATTTGGCTTTCTAAGAACAACGGAATTTCTCACCTTGATTTGCATTCGAGCGAAGAATACTTTTACACCTGGAAAAATGGTATAATTAAAGGTAAATTCCTTACAGGGAGTGCTTTTCAAGATTCTGACGGAATCATTTACTTTGGGGGAATAGAGGGGATCAACTACTTTAACCCCAACAGCATGCAAACGCAAAAAAAAGACCTAAATCTGTATATCAATCATATAAAGATTGTGAACCGACATGCTGATGAAATTATTCCTGAACAAGTTGTCAATGGAATAGAACATACCAAAACATTACAACTTAATCACAATCAAACTTCATTCTCGTTTCAATTTTCGGTGATTAATGATCACCTTGGTCCTAACTATTCTTATGCTTATCGTCTTAAAGGATTTAACGACAATTGGATCACAACAAGGGAAAACAGAGTAGCTACCTATACTAATATTCCTTATGGAGACTATACCTTTGAAGTAAAAGCTGGCACAAAACCTAATGACTGGAACATCGCTGCAAAATCAATTGATATCGAAATTCTACCTCCGCTATGGAAAAGGTGGTGGGCCTATACAATTTATACTTTCCTTCTTTTTGTAATCAGTTTTTTCATTATCCGATACTACATTATGTGGGTAGGTCTAAAACAAAAGCTATTGTTGGAAGAGGTTCAAAATGAAAAGAACAAGGAACTTTATGCAATGAAAATGAATTTCTTTGCAAAGATGTCGCACGAAATACAAACCCCTTTAACTCTCATACTGTCTCCTATTGATAATATGATTGAGCGAGCAGAAGGAAATCTATTACTATCGCAACGTTTACAGGTGATTAAAAACAATGCAACCCGACTTTCCAGAATTGCAATGGAACTAATGACCATTCGAAACAAGGAAATGGGAAAACTTAAGATTCGTGCCAGTGAAAACAATGTGGTAAATCATTTGAATAAAGTTGCTCTATCCTTTATGGAACAGGCCCGTTTTAAGCAAATTGATTTAATCCTGGAATGCGAATCAAAGAATATCATGCTATGGTACGATCATCAAAAACTGGAACACATTATTTATAACCTTTTGGCCAATGCTTTTAAGTTCACACCACGCGATGGAAAAATCACACTAGAAATTAAAGAAGAAATAGATGCCAATAAGATATTCATAAAAGTTACCGATACCGGCATTGGAATTCCAAAGCATGATTTAGAGAATATTTTTAACCTGTTCTATCAATCAAAAGATGGTAAAAGCGTAGGAGGAACAGGAATAGGTTTGGCACTTACCAAGGAACTAATTCTACTGCACAAAGGTGAGATAAAGGTTGAATCTGAAATTAACAAAGGAACCACTTTTACCATAGCTTTGCCAATGGGAAAAGAACATTTCAGCAGTGATGAAATTGTAATTCAAGATATCGTTGAGACTAAAATTGAAAAAACAACAAGTATTCTAGCTACAAATACTGAGTATACCGAAACCATTACTGATGAGAACAAAAGGACATTGCTTATTGTTGAAGACAATTTTGAAATGTTACTATTTTTAAAGGATAGTTTTAAAGCTCATTATAATGTAATTACTGCTCAAAATGGACAGGAGGCATTAGACAAAGCTACTACTCTTAAAATTGACATTATTCTTAGTGATGTAATGATGCCAATTATGGATGGTGTTACGCTTTGCAAACATTTAAAAGAAAAAAGAAGTACCCGACATATCCCAATTATTTTGCTTACAACTAAAAATGCAACTGCATCGAAATTGGAAGGATTACAATTTGGTGCAATAGAATACCTTAACAAGCCTTTTAATGTAAAAGAGCTATTGCTTAAAGTAAATAACATTCTGGAAGCTCAACAAAGATTAATTGAGCAATACAGAGCCGAAATATTAACTGAAAGTAAGGAGATTGAAGTTAAATCACCTGATGAGGAGTTTATTGAATCCGTAATCGTGGAAATGGAACGAAACTTCGATAATCCAGATTTTCGCCTTGAAGATTTGGCCGAACCCTTAAACATGAGTTACTCCAATATTTACAGGAAATTTCAGGCACTTACCGATAAAACTTTGGTTGACTTCATGCGAGCTTTCCGGTTAAAAAAGGCAATTCCTTTGCTTGTAAAACACAACTTCACCATTTCCGAAATTGCATTTCAGATTGGCTTTAATGATCCCAAATATTTTTCGAAATGCTTTAAAAAGGAGTATGGTGTAACTCCAAAGCAATACAAGCAACAAAACCATTCAACAACTGACAATATCATTGAAAATTAGCAATGACCATATTAAAAAAATACAAATTCCCTTTATTTATTCTGGCAGCATTTCTTTTTGCATTTGCATTTACGGCAAGTCTAAAAGGAATAGATCAGTACACATCAACCGATGAGTATTGTGTTTCCTGTCATGTTCATACTCATGCCAATAACAGTTGGAAACAAGCAAGTCATTACAATAACAAAAGCGGTGTGGTAGTACACTGTGTTGACTGTCATCTTCCGCCAAAAGATCATATGAATTATTGGCCTCAAAAAATCAAAGCTGCAACCAAAGATTTGTATTCTTTTTACTTTACCGATCACTCAAAAATCGATTGGGAAGAAAAATCGAAAGTAAAACATGCCAAGAAATTCACTTACAATGAATCCTGCATCAACTGTCATGACAACTTGTTTCCTCTTAATCTTTCGAAAAAGGGTGATAAGGCACATTTATATTACAAGAACAACAAAGATAAACTGGATTGTATCAACTGCCATTTAGATGTTGGACATGGTGGCGAAAAAATGCACAAAGCCAACAAAGCATTCTTGCAAAAAGATAAAATAGCAGAGGCATTTAAAGTGGCAACAATCATTACCAAGTTTGAAGATTTTACAGAACAAATCCCTGATACAGATGTAGCATTTGAAATGATTGCCATTCCCAAATCAGACGGGATTGCGACTTTCTTTATGGGGAAAATTGAGGTATCGTGGAATGAGTACAAAACATTCCTTGAGGAAACAGAATCGGAAGGAAGGCTTACTGAAAGTAACGCAGATGTTGATGCCATTAGCGGTGCAACTCCTCCTTTTGGCGATCCATCGCAAAGCTGGGGAATGGGACAAAGGCCCGCCATTACCATGACATGGCATGCTGCTAACACCTATTGCAAATGGCTTTCGCAAAAAACAGGCAAAACTTATCGCTTGCCTACAAAAGAAGAGTGGATTCATGCCTGCAAAGCCAATAGCAATGAAGATTTTTTCTTTGGAGGCAAAATAAAAGACTATAAGGAACGCAAGTTTCCTGTGAACCTATTCCGATCTCCCGATAAAAAAATCAATGAATATGTAATTTGGTCCGGGAACAGCAATGAGAAAACATCTTTGCCAAATCAGGTAAAACCTAACCCTTTTGGACTAGTCAACATGCTTGGCAACGTAAAAGAATTTTGTTCTGATGAGATCAATATCAATGGCAAAACAGAACATGTTATCATGGGTGGATCATTCAATAGCAAAGCAGAAGATCTACCATACAATAAAATCGATCACACACAGCATGAGGCCTGGATGATTACAGATCCACAAATTCCAAAAAGCATTTGGTGGTATTCAGATTGTACCGATGTTGGATTCAGAGTAGTTTGTGAATTTCCTAATAAACAAAGCAAGAGTCATGAATAAATCATACGAACAAAGTCGCAGAAAATTTATCCGTAATGCAGCAGCTGCAGGTATAATTGGTGCTGTTGGTTTTAATAGTCTTTTCACCTCTTGTAAGGGAGGCAAGCCAAGGGAGTATGATTTTCCTCCTATGCTACCTACAGCTCCTGACGGTCCGCTTTTAAAAGCCGGAGTGGTTGGTTGTGGATATCGTGGAACCGGCGCTGCCATTAATTTCTTAAATGCAGGTCCAAACCTGGAAATTGCAGCCTTGGCAGATGTTTTTCAGGATCGTGTTGATGCTTGCAGAAAGCAAATAAAAGAAAAGAAGGGTGTTGAAGTGTCGCCTGACCAATGCTTTGTTGGCATAAATTCTTTCGAAAAACTGATGGAATGCGATTTGGATATCGTGATTTTGGCAACTCCGCCTCACTTCAGACCGCAACATTTCGAGGCTTGTGTGAAGGCACAAAAACATGTTTTCATGGAAAAGCCTATCGCAGTTGATCCGGTTGGCGTGCGATCGGTAATGGTTTCGGCAGAGAAAGCTAAAATGCTTGGATTATCGGTAATAACGGGTACCATAAAGCGTCATCAACAAGACTATATCGAAACCTTTAAGCAGGTAAATAATGGTGCAATTGGAGAAATTGTATCGGCAAATAGTTACTACAATGTTGGGAAACTTTGGCACCGAAATCCTCGTGCCGATTGGTCAGAACTCGAAAATATGATTCGAAACTGGGTAAACTGGTGCTGGCTTTCGGGCGATCATATCGTGGAACAGCATGTTCACAACCTGGATACCGTAAATTGGTTTGTTGGCAAACATCCTGAAAAAGCCCTTGGTTTTGGAGCCCGTCATCAACGAATAACAGGCGATCAGTACGACATGTTTAGTGTGGATTTCGTGTATGATAAAGACATTCATTATCACAGCATGTGCCGTCAAATTAACGATTGCTCCAATTCGGTTTCCGATAGAATTCGGGGCACCAAGGGATATACCAATTGCGAGAATAGCATTTTTGATTTAGATGGAAGCATTAAATGGACATTCGATTATCCAAAGAAAGGAACAGGCAAAAACATCAGCCGATTGCAAACCAATCCTTTCGATCAGGAGCATATCGATTTGGTAACTTCTATTCGAACCAACCAGGCAATTAACGAAGCATTTCAAATTGCAGAATCTACCCTAACAGGAATCATGGGAAGAATTTCAGCCTATACAGGCAAAGAGGTTAGCTGGGATGAGATGATGAATTCTGATTTGTATTTGGGGCCAAAAACCTACACCATTGGCTCGGTAGATATCCCAAAAGAAGTTCCTAAACCGGGAAGGGCTCCTGCTATTTAATTCGAATTTTTATGTATATTTAATTCTTCAGAAAGAACAATATCTCCTCTCAAGCTGATATTTAAATGGAGTTGCACTCCATAGTAATAATAATGATAATAATGCTAACGCAATATCTTTTATGAAGATGAGAAATAATAACCTAAAGCCAGTTTTAATTTTCCCTGCTATTTTAATTGCTATGTTTATCTGTCTAAATTTATTTACGCCAAATCGACCAACAACCGAAGATTTCCTTAAAGAACATTTTGACTTAGGTTATACAAATTTTGATGTCAGTGGAATTGTACAAGAGAAATATATGAGTAATTCCCACAATATGCCGATAGTAGTTATCAAAAATCGTGATGACAAATTATTAAAATTTTATTTTCAAACTAATGATGAAACATTCTACAATCATGTGCAAATAGGAGACTCTGTTTATAGTAAACGAAAAAGTTGTAAGGCAAAAGTTTTTGGAAAAAGTAAATCAAGAATTTTTAATTTTTTAGAGGATTAATATTAAAAACAACTTTATTCTATCCCCCGCTCCTGTGAATTTGTAATTTACAGGCTTGGAGGTTGGGATTTTTAATCCTTTTTACACCAAAATCACATCTACCAACCCCTTTTCCCCTGCATAATTGCATGCAGAGCTATATTTATAATCAATAGGGTTATCAACAATTTCTGCAATTACAGGGTTATTATGAATGTATTCGATCTTTTGCAATAAAAATTCTTCCGAATATATTTCTTTCGGCTCATTTCCTTCCTGCCAAAACTTATAATCGACATTCTTCATAAACTTGGCTTTAAATTGAAACCTATCTATCATCCAATCCCGCCTACTTTCAGGATTTTCCAGAATTGCTTTAACAATTTCCTTACTCGTATATTTCTTAAAATCACGTAATATATCTGAGAGGTGTTTATCCTCATCTGCACTTGCAATCATATGTAAATGATTACTCATCAGGCACCATGCATAAAGATTTAGGCCTTTTCTTTCTTGACAAAAACTCAAGGAGTCAGTAATAATATGCTTGTAACGTGGACGTGTAAACACATCAACCCAATCGGTAACAGTACAGGTAAGAAAATAAATTCCTCCTTTTACAATTTGATTGTGTTTTCCCATGACTAAATTTTTAATGTAAAATTGACTCTTGAAATTAACTAAACAGATTTAAATATCGAATCATTCAACAAATTATGGTCTCAGAATTAAAAATTCGGAACTCCGTGATCCCTGATTGCAAATCAGGGATAGCAAAAAACCCAAAGGTCAGATTGAGCATCCACACTTTGGGTTTAAAAATCATATTTTAAAACAAACTATTCTTTCATCTCCGTTTGTTTCTCTACGGCCCAAGGCACCAATTTCGATTGATAGTAATTGATCTCCTGAAACTCGAATCTTGTTTTTTGTTTTCCCAATCGAACTTTGTACTCATCCCAGGAATTGTTTTGATCAGGTGACCAACCCAATTCTGCATAGCCCAATAAACGAGGGAAAGTTAGATATTCAATGTCATCCATTGTTTCGATGGTTTCGGCCCAAAGAGGAGCTTCTATACCGATAATATCCTCTTTATCGATCCCTTCCACATTTCCTTCTAAGGTCCAATTGTAAGCTTTATCCAACTCAAGGTATCCTGCCCAATGCAATCCTAGTGGCGAGATTGAGTCATACTGCATATCCATATACGCACGAGTTGCCGGCGACATTAGTATTTTAACGTCCTGTTCAACGGCTTTTAAAGCGTTTTTAGGCTTGGTTTGCCAGAATTGTGCAACAGCACTTTTGTCAAGCTCAGCAGCGGCAATATCTGCCCAACCCATTACTTTTTTATTGTGAGCAAGTACAATCTTTTGCACTCTCTCGATAAACTTGATGTAATCTTTCTTCTTGGTTGCATGTGATTCATCACCTCCAATATGGATGTACTCACCAGGAGTTAAAGCAGCCAATTCACGAATTACATCATCAATAAATTTGTAAGTAATTTCTTTATTGGTTGCCAAAGTACTAAAACCAACACGAGTTCCGGTATATGCTTTGCGAGCCTTTCCGTCAGCATTTAGTTCTGCATACGAAGCCAAAGCAGCATTGGTATGTCCAGGCATGTCAATTTCAGGTACAATGGTAATAAATCGATCAGCTGCATACTGCACAATCTCTTTGTATTGCTCTTGCGTATAGAAACCACCTTCGCCTCCACCTACTTCGGTTTTTCCACCAATTTCGGTAAGCTTAGGCCATGATTTAATTTCCAATCTCCAGCCCTGGTCATCTGTCAAATGCAGGTGTAAAACATTCATTTTATAAGCCGCCAGGTAATCGATGTATTGCTTCACTTCATCAACATCAAAGAAATGGCGAACTACATCCAACATGGCACCACGATATCCATATTGTGGATAATCCTGGATGGTTCCGCTTGCAATTAACCAAGGTCCTTCTAGTTTCTTTTTAGATTCAATTTTAGCAGGCAACAACTGACGTATGGTCTGAATTCCTCTATACAATCCTTCTGCTTTATAGGCTTGTAAAGAAATTTTACGAGGATCAATTGTCAAATTGTATCCTTCTTTGCCTAGCTTTTCAAATTTGTCATCAAGAATTAAGGATATGCCTCGGCTGCCCAGTGGCGTTTTTAATTCTTTAATTTTGGGTTGAAATTCTGTTGCAGGTGCAATCAGTTCCACCAAATGATTTGCAATTTTCTTAGCTTCCTCATTTCCTGTTTGGATATGAATTTGAGTATGCTTGTTCCACTCAAAAGAGCTTCCTGTTGCTTCCAATTTTACAGGTTTCGGAATCAGATTTTCTTTCGCTAAATCCATTGGAACCGGCTCTTTACAAGATGTGAATACTAAAGCAATAAAAAGTACAAATAGTAAAGGTTTTAGTTTAGTCATCGTTGTGTATTTTGATTGTTTTTTGTTGATTCAAATCATGATACGATCTTCTCATCGTTCCAAATTAAGGCTGCCGCTCCCAATATTGCAGCATCATCGCCCAATTGAGAAGGCAACAACTTCACCTTGTCCTTGTATAGGAACAACATATTCTCATCCATAGCTTCTTTCACCGGATCGAATAGCAAGCCACCTGCCTTGGCAAGTCCTCCAAACAAGAAAATAGCCTCTGGAGCTGTTACTGATGCCACATTGGCCAAAGCTTCCCCAAGCATTTTTCCTGTGTATTTAAATGTTTCCAATGCTACAGAATCACCTTCATTAGCCGCTTCAGCAACCATTTTTGCATTCAGATTATTAAAAGGAATATCACGCAAAGTACTTTCCCCTAAATGCTTTGCCAATAATTTGTATACAGATCTTTTTACACCTGTTGCTGATACGTAAGTTTCCAAACATCCTTTTCTACCACAAGCACAATCTCTACCTCCCGGGCGAACAATGATATGTCCTACTTCTCCAGCGAAACCTTCATATCCATATAGTAAATCGCCATTAACAACAATTCCACTACCCAATCCTGTTCCCAAAGTAATAACCATGAAATCAGACATATTTTTGGCGCCACCGAAAATTCTTTCTCCTAATGCAGCAGCATTGGCATCATTGGTAACTTTTACCGGAACATTTAACTTCTCATTTACCATTTTTGCAATTGGCAGTGTACCTTTCCATCTTAGGTTAGCAGCATTCTCGATTGTTCCGGCTCTATAACTACCATTCGGAGCCCCAATTCCAACACCAACAATACGCACTTCCGTTTCGGTATTCTCAAGCGAAGATTTTATCTCTGCAATCAAATCCTCAATATAATCTTCAAAATGCTCCTTTGTTTGGGTCGGAAGATTTCCCTCAGCTATAGTATTCCCTTTAGAGTCAATACATCCAAATACTGTATTTGTCCCACCAATGTCGATTCCAATTGCTATTTCTGTCATTGTGTTATTTATATTTTCTTTCGGCCAATGGGCCAATTAATTATTCCAGGCAAAGAACTCCAAAAGTTGAAGGAATATGAAAGTCTGGCTGCTCTAAATTTGTTTCACCCAAGGAATCCAATTAAAACCTGCTTCAATATTTTCGTCTGGTAAATTTGTGCAAAATCCACGATACAATCCAGTTTCGATTCAATTTTCTTTTACCCTAAAAACATCTTTCAATGAATAAGAACCTATTAACCTAAGTTAGATATTGGCTCCTAATAAAAAAAAATGGACCGAAGGGCCTAAACCCTCCGATCCTATGGTATTTGTGTGTGGTACTAAAACGGATTTTCTTCTACGGCTTTTTCCAAATCTTTAGCCATTGTAACAAACTCCTCGGCGGTCATTTCTTTCATGTAAACCAATCCGTGAGTTGCCCTTACCAATGGGTGATCATTTTCGTAGAAGAAGTTTTTACCCAACAAGAGTTGAATTTGCTTTAATTGCTGTACCCAAACTTTTTGAGTCAGCTCATTAAACTTGCCATCGTACTCATAACTTGGGAATGATGCATTTACCTGACTCATGTAACATTCGGTAAATGAATTCTCCAATACATCAAGAGAGTTTAAGGATACCGGCACAATATAATCTGCATCTGCCGGATGATACTTGAACCAAACATTTCTGTATCCAATAATTCTTAATTTAGAAAGATCCTCTTCTTCTCCCCACTCCTTAACAGCTCCTGCAATTGCTTGCAATACTTTGTAGTGAGTATCAGGACCACTTCCTTCCGGATCCATAGCCAAACTGATGGTAGTTGGCTTGTATTTTCTAAATTCTTCCAAAACCGGAAGCATATCTCTGTTCTTTTCAGGAAGTTCAGTAAAAATATCTCCCTTATAGAAACCTAAACGCAAGTGGTGAACATTGTTTACCGGAACCCCGAAGTGTCCCCATACCAATTCTTCTTCGAACTCACGAACCATACCCTTCATTTTCTGAACCTCTGGTGAGTTCTTTCCACCATCGTAGGCACTTTCCAGCTCGCCAATTACACTTGCAATTACTTTATTTAAATGGAACTTATCCTGTACTTTCCAAATTCCTACGATCGATCTGATCACACGGTGACACAAACCTCTACGTTTGCCATTCTCGTTACGCTCAGCAACTGAGTTCAAGAAGTGAGAAACGTCTTTGTCCCATTTCTTATCATATCCTACTTCAAAGAAGTCAGGATATTCCAACATTTGAACTTCATCATTTGAAATAAAGTTCTGACACTCTTTTAAAACGCCAATGATAAATCCATTAGTAACTGCAGTAAAACCAGAAGTCAAAACCGAAAAGTGAATTTCGTTGCTAGCAGAACGTACCTGACGGTTAATGTAAGGCATAATACCTAATGCGATATCATCATGATGCGGACCTGTATGATAAACCACCTCATCATTATCAGCTTTCATTCCTTTTTCAAGCTTATTTTGGATTGCATCGATAACCAACTGTACCGTATCCTCACTTAAATTAGGTATTTGACTGGTATATGGATCAGCTTTTAAATCTTCAAGCGTTAGGTGATGTCCATATTTATTAAGTTTCTGACACAAATCAATTACTGCTTTCTCAGTTTTTGTTTGTGTCCACTCACCCTCTTTGTAGTATTGATTTACAGAATCGGTAAGCTTACATGCAGCTCCGGTTGTTAGGTAAAAACGACCATTTTTCTGACGTTGAAGTACAGAAGCAGGATAAACAGCATCAGGCTTACTTTCCAATGAACCTTTTACAATATCTGCCTTAGCTTCACCAGCTGCAAAAATAATTGAAACAGCATCTTTATCGTGAGTAATTGTATCCAAACCAATGGTAATCACCAATCGGTTTCTCGATACTTCGATTCCTCCCAAATCACCAGCAGCAACAGCTTGTGTTTCGAAGTTGGTTTTGGTTAATCGTGTAGTTGAATAGTGATCCGAACCACGCGTATTAAATGCGATGTGACCATCAGGACCAATTCCTCCCAGGAAGAAACCAATTCCACCTTTTTCACGAATCTTCTGCTCGTATTGTGTACACCAATTGTCAATCATGAAGATTGAATCTTGCTGCATTTTCTCTACTTCACTTGTTGCTTCACGGTAACGAAGCGACAAATCGATATTGTAATCCGGGAATACCTCAAGGAATGATTTATTATCAACCAAAGGAATTTCCTCTGAATTAATTAACAAAGCATTCTCTTTCTTCAATCCAAATCCTTCAATGTAATATTTCATCACATAGTTGTAAAAACTATTGTGCTGACGAGGATCAATCGGATAAAACTCATCGATTTGAACAAATTGTAATCCACTCAAATCAGGCTTAGCCATTTCGCCTAACCCGTATTGAGAACGAATTTCAATTCCTTTCTCATTGTCCCAGTTTTCCAACAAAAACTGCGTGTATTTGATAAAATATTCAGGAGTTTTACCCGTAGGTAAACTAATTACTCCATTAGGGTTTTGCTCCGCCCATTCTAAAAAGCGCAGCGAGGTCATCAATCCTAATTTTGGGAAATTATCAACCGTAACATATGGAATTTGGGCTGTCATTTCCTGCATTCCTGATAATTCATAGAATGCTTGCTCTACTCTTGATTCAAATCTTTTTTCCATTTCTCTCTAATAAATCTTTTTCGGCTGAATCTCCACCACACAAGGAGAAAACGGCTTGTTATCTATGAGTTAGCTTTTATTACACACAATTTTAGGCAGACAATTCCTGACAATACTGATTCACCACCTGGTTCATCTCTTCAAACTGTTCTTCCATGCTTGTTAGCAATTTATACTGAGCATGAGTTCGAATTAGATTGTGTTCCGGCGATTTCACTTTGTAATAATTGTCTCCATCTATATAATCCATAAGGAATCTTAACACCTGTTCGTAAGTAATGTACTTGGCCGAGAAAGCAAGATATTCCAACTCTTTTTCCGTTAGGAACGAAATTGTTTCTCCCAAATAACCTTTTGTATAAGCTGTGAAAATTTCCATATCCATGCTTACATTATCAAGGTTCTCATCATCCTCCAAACCAGTGTTTGTATATGATCTCATTGCATCACCATAATCATTCAATACTGTACTATTCAAAACAGTATCCAAATCGATAACGCATAAATCATTTCCATCCTGATCGAAAAGAATGTTGTTGATTTTAGTATCGTTGTGAGTTACACGGGTAGGAATGGTTCCATTTTCAACCAACTCCCAAAACTTCAACATCTCCTCACGACGCGACTCAACCCATTCAATTTCCTTCTGTAAATCTTTTTTTCTACCTACAGGATCATTCGCCAATACCTCATCCCATTGCTTAAAACGGAATCTGATATTGTGAAATCCTGGAAGAATATCAACCAAAGGCTCTTTCATATCGGCCAACATCGCCTGAAATTTTCCAATTCCTTTTCCACCTGCGAATGCCAATTCTGGACTATCAGCAGCTTCATAGGTAATATTGTCCTTAATGAACATGCATATCGTCCAATAATCATTATTTTCATCTGCAAAATAAGGAAGCCCTTCTTCAGTAACATTAATCGTCATAGCTTCTCGACTAGTATCTCCTCCTGCAGCTTTAATTTTTGCTTTCAGATGAGCCGTTACTTTTTGAATATTCCCCATCATTCCAGGAACATCCTTAAAAATATTGGTATTCTTTCTTTGTAGTATATAATTTGGTGATTCTTCTCCCTCTGTAGTAATCAGAAAAGTATCATTAATAAATCCTTCACCTAATGGCTTAATATCCTCGATCTTTCCTTCCAATACGAATTTCGATGCAACATCAAACAATTTCTCCTTCATAATTTATCTTTAAATGGTGTATCTTAATACAACACCTATTTTCAATTTATTTCGTTCTTACTTTATGTCCTTTTATCCCGTAGTATAAAATGTATAGGAAGCATGGTACACAAATCCAATATGCATTTTGTCCTCCTAAAGCATCTTTCACGAATCCATAAAGAGTAGGAATAATAGCACCACCAACAATTGCAATTACCATTAAAGATGATCCTGCCTTAGTAAACTTACCCAAGTCGGTCATAGCTAAAGGCCAAAGAGCAGGCCACATCAACGAACATCCCAAAGCCATAAATACAATGAAGAAAATAGACCATTCTGCTGGTACTAACACAACCATTAGAGATCCAAACAAAGCAGCAATCGCACAAATTTTAAGTGCAGCAGCCTGACTAAGATATTTAGGGATAAAGATGATACCACAGATATAACCAATCACCATTCCTACCGGAGCAATCCACGCATAATATTCAGGATTTGCTAAACCCAAACTCTCTGCATAATCAACCAAGGTTCCAAGAGATACTGTTTCAACTCCTACATACAGGAACAAAGCAAATACTCCTAAAAGCAAGTGTGGAAACTGCCATACTGATGTTTTATTCGCAGCATATGGACATTCTTCAGCAGAATCTTCATCTTCTCCGGCAGCTTTAACCTCAGGAAGTTTAGCTACCAAGGCCAATACACCCAATAAAATGAAAATCGCAATAATGATATAGAAAGGAACATTAATATCGGTAAGAGCAACATCCTTTACTTCTTTACCAATTACCAATGCCAGGAATAAAGGAGCAATAGGCCAAGCCAATTTATTGGCAACCCCCATATAACTCATTCTTTTTGCCGCACTTTCCATTGGGCCCAAAATGGTGATGTACGGATTTACAGATGCCTGTAAGAAAGTATTTCCCATTCCACTAATAAATGAAGCTACCAAAAACAATGGAAGACTTTCCATTTGTGCAGATGGAATAAACAAATAGAATCCAAGAGCAAACATCAAAAACGACAATGCCATTGTTTTCTTATATCCGATTTTCCCAATTACCAATGATGCTGGATAACCAAATATTAAGAATGCAGAAAAAGTTGCTGCAATAACCAAGTATGATTCTGCAGATGAGATTCCTAATGTTTTATTCAATAAAGGAACGATATAACTATTAATCCCTAAGGCAAAACCAATTGCAAAAAACATCACCCCAACCACAATCAGTGGGATCATGAATTTCTTTGTTCCAGAGTCTGTTGTTTGTGTACTCACCATAACAATAAATTTATTTTCAATTAATGATTTTCTATAATTTAGCGCTTATGGTTTCTCTCCAACTAGTTATATCTCACATCGCAGAAACCATGTACTTACAATACTATTCCCAAAGTTTTGAAGGATAAACACCTTTCTCAATCAACTTATTAATCGCATTCTGTGCCTTTTCCTTGTCTTCTTTATAAGTCACTCCAAACCATTGAGCATTCGACTTCAATACTTTAATCTGAGTATCTCCTTCTTCAATAATTTCAGCTACAACCGAAGGAATAAAGAATTCAGACTTCAACTGATCACCTTTCTCTTGAAGGAAAGCTTTAAACTGACTATCTAAATGATCGAAAAGCTTAGGAGTAAATCCCCAGAAATTCATAGATACAGTTGCATCTGAAGGAAGTGGATACCATTTCTCATCTTCCAGGTAAGCAATATTTTCCGGTAGTTTTTCGATATGAGTTCTTTCTACAACTGTTTCCAAATGATCATTTTCACTGGTAGCACAAACTCCTCTTGATACCGAACCATTCTCAGAAATTGTGTTCGCCAATTGATAACCAACCATGCAGTTTTCCTGATCATTAATTGAATTTCTCAAGTAATCGGCAATGGTTTGAAAAGCTTCCACTCCGTAATAATCATCGGCATTAATTACAGCAAACGGCTCTTTAATACAATCCTTTGCCATTAAAATAGCATGCCCGGTTCCCCATGGCTTTTCTCTTTCAGGATTATAACTTGCTCCTTCCGGAACTTTGAATAATTCCTGATTCACGTAATCCACATCAATCTTACCAGCTAGCTTTGCATTGAATAATTCCTTAAATTCTTTTTCAAAACTCTCGCGAATTACGAATACAATTTTTCCAAATCCTGCCTTTATTGCATCGTGAATAGAATAATCTATAATGGTCTCATTTGATGGTCCAATCGGATCCATCTGTTTCAATCCGCCATATCGACTTCCCATTCCTGCTGCTAATACTAATAATGTTGGTTTCATGAGTTTTTTCTTTTGTATCGATTATCACACGAAACTTCAAGTAATTTTAATTGGTAAGCTATCCCTATAGCTACTATTAAAACTTACAAGTTCGTTCCTTCTGTATTTTTTATATTTATCCTTAAGTCATTGATAAAAAGAAATTGATTCCCGCAGAACACTACTACTACAATTGAATATTAAACCAAAGTTTAACCATGCGGGAATCAATAATTTCTCTATTAATCTAAACTTAAAACACTTCTCATCACATTTGCCATTGTTCCCATTAGTGCTGAATCATCCAGCAAATCGGAACAAACCAATTCTGTTTCAGAACTAATTCTACTCATGGCATATTTATTCATCGACATGGTAACAGGGTCAATCACAAACTTCCCAGCATGTGCAATTTTTCCTCCAATAATTACCATTTCCGGATTCAACAAGTGAATCAGAGTAACCAGTCCTTTTCCCAAATACTCACACATTTGGTTCAACTGATCTATTGCAAACTGATCTCCCTGCAATATGGCTTCCACCACTGCTCTTAGATCAATTTTTTTATTTTCTTTTTTGTAATTCGCTAAAAGTGTAGGCTGTCCCTTATCAACAGCTTCTCTGATATTTTTTACCAATATCTTTCCTGAAGTTAAAGTCTCAAGGCATCCAATTTTGCCACAATAACAAAGCTTGCCTTCCGGATCAATTAAAATATGACCAAACTCCCCTGCAAAACCGTTTTTACCAGAATGAAGTTCACCATTCAAAATCATTCCAAGACCAATACCATTACTTAAATTTAAGCACAGTACATTTTCCTTGTCAATTGCTTTACCAAACGCTTTCTCTCCCAAGGCCATAGTTCGGGCATCATTGTCTAGCAACACATTTATGCCTAGCCTATCTCCTAAAACACGAGCCAAACCATTTTCAGCTACCGAAAGATGTGTATGGCTTAATCCTTGCTTGGCATCAACCAAACCTGGAATTGAAATTCCCACAGCTAGAAATTTTTCTCTCGATATTCCCAATTGGGAAATCATTAACTCAATCTTATCTACTAAAGAATTTAAGTAATCATTACTATTCTCCAGATCAAAATACTTTATCTCTTCCCTAAATATTTGTTTGTTCGATAAATCAAACACAGCCAAATTCAAAGTATGCAAATTGATATCTACACCAATTACATATTGATATTCGGAGTTTAGACAAAATAAATTTGGACGACGACCTCCTATTGATTCTCCAACACCTTTATCCAACAACATTCCATAGCTCATTAAATCATCTACCAATGATGCTACCAATGGTTGACTTATTTTAACAGCTTTAACAATTTCGGCAATTGATGCGGCACCATTATAATATAGGTGACGAACAATTTTACGATACTGTTCCTGTTTTCTTTTTACAGAATTAGCTACCCCTTGCAGGTTCTTTTCATATAGAAATTGTGGTCTCAAACGTTTTCCTTCTATTATTGATTTGTAATCTGAGGGTAAAATTACAATTTATTTTTACAAACAAACAATTCTTTTATAATTTTTTTTAAAAGTATTCGTTTTTGATTCTAATACTCTCAAAAAATCCAGGGAAATAAACGATTAGGGATATAAAAAAGAAAAAGGGCCTTAAAAAGGACCCTTAATCAAAGAAAACCAATTAATTATGCTATTAAAACCAAAATCCCGGGACACCACTCCCAATTTTTGGGAAACCATTATAAATGATTTCGCATAGGTAATTACAAGCTGCGGGCCAAAAATTCTTTTACCCTGTATATGTGTTACTTAAGAAAAAACCTATTAAATTCCTCACAACAAAAGTGTCCGATAGCATCACATCTAATGTTCGCAAACGAACAAAAAAAAGAGGACTAATTGTCCTCTTTAAATACTTTAATAATAAGATTGATCTCCCGAGCTACTCTTTCCATGTATCCAAATCTCCCCATTTCTCAAATAAAGCTTCTTGTCTGCTTTTCTATTGCCAGCTCTTAAATTTCCCGACGATGCCACCAAATCAAAACTCAATTGGTCAGGATCATTTCTTAACTTCAAATCAATATTACCTGAAGTAGTATAAAAGAATGCTTCACCAACCAGCAACAAATTATTCCCTTCAATATCCCCGGAACTAGCAGTCAAATGCAAGTACACTTTTGAATTATCAATCTCCATACTACCTGAGCTCGATACATTCTTTAATCTTCCAACAAGATTATCAATTTCTATATCTCCTGAAGTAGTTCTTGAAGAAATATCTCCTTCAATGTATTTAAACTCCAAGTCTCCTGAAGATGCCTGCGTTGAGATATTCCCAACTACCTCCTTAATTTCCTGATCACCCGAAGTAGACTCCATGTCCAAATTACCAATGTGATTTTTTACGGAAATTTCACCAGAAGAAGTCTCCAATTCTAAATCGCCTTTTATATTTTGCATACCAATATCTCCCGAACTAGCATGTATCAAAGTGTATTTAGCAACAAGGCCTTCACAATAAACATCGCCCGATGAATTTTTTACCTGCACTTTTATATCAGCTGGAACCTTAAACTGCAATTTAGATTCAATTCTTCCACTAAAAGAAAATGGGGAATCAATCCAAACCATCAGTTTATCGCCCGACACATCATACTTTATTTCAAACTGCTTTTTTTTGAATGATGATCCTTTAATTTCACCATCAAACTTTACATCTCTCCTATCACTACCAATAATTTCAACATCACAAAAAGAACCTTTTACCTCAAGTTTATCAATACCATCGAACACCTTGTGTTCTTCTGCATAAATGGTCTGCGAAAATAAATTCACAGAAGAAAGCAGGGCTAAACCCAATACCACCAATTGTATAAATCTCACTTTTGTTTTCATTTCTTATATATTTTTAGGATGAATGCGTAAATTCAAATACTATATTATGACGCTTATGAAGCAAGCTTAGTTACAGTCAATGGCTATGACTTGTAAAATCAATTTCGCTATTTAGAATCTTTATAAATTAATTACTATATTTGCCCTCTCAAAATGTAACATATGAATTCAAATACAGATCAAAAGAACAAACTTCACACTACTAGTATTCTTGAAAACAATGAAATATCGCCAGGCGTTTATGTATTAAAATTCAAGAAAATTAAAGATTTTAAAGCAGGACAATACCTTGGTTTGACAACCGATTTAAGCGTAACTCCCAGGTTATACACCATTGCAAGTGGCATTCAGGATGATGAAGTAAACATCCTGTATAACCTGAAAGATGATGGATGGCTTACCCCAAGACTTAGTGAAATTAAACCTGGAACAGAACTATTTGTTACCGATCCTGACGGTGATTTTATTGATGACTCATCTCCTGCATGGTGGATTGCATCAGGAACTGGAATTGCCCCCTTTTCATCTATGTTCCGATCAGGATTAAAAGAAAACAAAACACTTATTCATGGTGGCAGACATACTCATTCATTCTACTTTGAAAATGAATTCCTACCAGAAATGGGTGAAAATTATATTCGCTGTTGCTCACAAGAATCTGGTGATGGTTTGTATAGTGGAAGATTAACCCGATATTTGCAGGATATTCCAGAGCTCCCAAAAAATTGTAGATTCTTTTTGTGTGGTAGCCCTGAAATGGTAGTTGAAGTTCGCGATTTGCTAATCAACCGAGGAGTTGAATACAATAAAATTGTGGCTGAGATCTACTTTTAATCTGATTAATACTGAAGAATGGGGAAAGAGATTCTATTAGGAAAAAGTTTGAATGAATTAACTCAAGTAGTTAAAGATTTGGGACTGCCAAAGTTTACTGCCAAACAAATTGCAGATTGGTTGTACAAAAAAGATGTAACGGAAATCGATCAGATGACCAACTTGTCTTTAAAGGCAAGAACTGCCTTAAAGGAAAAGTACGACTTTGGTACAACTGCATCAACCAAAGTACAAGAGTCGGTTGATGGCACAAAAAAATACCTTTACCCAACCAACCACGAAAACAAATTTATTGAAACAGCTTATATTCCAGATAACGACAGAAACACTTTGTGTGTATCATCGCAGGTTGGATGTAAAATGGGATGTTTGTTTTGCATGACAGGAAAACAAGGATTCCAAGGACAATTGTCGAGTGGTGAAATCATCAATCAAATTCGAAGCCTACCGGAAAGAGAAAATCTTACCAATATAGTATATATGGGCATGGGCGAACCTCTTGATAATGTTCCTGAAGTTCTAAAGTCTCTTGAAATATTGACATCGGATTACGGAATGGCGATGAGCCCAAGAAGAATTACCGTATCCACCATTGGTATCATTCCAGGAATGGTTGATTTTCTGGATAATAGCGAATGTCACCTTGCGGTTAGCTTGCACTCTCCGTTCGACGATGAGAGAAAGAAATTAATGCCAGTACAAAATGTTTATCCAATTAAGGATGTACTAAAAATCATTAAGGATTTCGATTTTGGCAGACAAAGAAGAGTTTCATTCGAGTACATCATGTTCAAGGGGATTAACGATACTGCGCAACATGTAAAGGAACTTTGTAGAATTTTGGATGGCATCAAATGCCGAATCAACTTGATTCGCTTCCATCCTATTCCAAACACTCCTTTGGATGGATCCGATGATCAAACCATTGAATATTTCAAAGATCAATTGAATAAAAAGGGAATTACCACTACAATTCGTAGATCAAGAGGTTTGGACATTTTCGCAGCCTGCGGTTTATTATCAACCAAAGAGTTGGTAAAGCAACAAGAGAAAGATTTTTAAAACCTCAGAATATATAAAACAAAAAATCCTGCCAATTGGCAGGATTTTTTTATATCATTTAATGTGTTTTATCTCTCACTAGATGTTCTTACCAACAAGTCAGCATGAACAACAACTTCTTTCACATCCTTAGCTCCTGGCTTATCTTCCATTTGGTCAAACAAAAGCTTTGCAGCTTCTCGTCCAACTTGTTTAGGATTTTGATCCATAGTCGACATAGATGGCTCCATGTAACGCGAACGACGGCTATTTGAAAATCCTACCACAGCAACTTCTTCCGGAATCTTAAGACCCAATTCTTTTGCCGCAGTCATTGCTCCAATTGCCAATTCATCGTTAATTGCAAAGAAAGCATCTGGTCGGTTCGAACGCTTTAAAAGCTCCAATGAAGCATTCTTGGCATCTTCAACTGTAAAATCACATCTTGAAATCAAAGTTTCATCTATTTCCATGCCCTTCTCTTTCAAAGCCTTTTTGTAACCTCTCATACGGTTTCTACCAAAAAGCATGTATTCAGGACCTGTTAAGAATGCAATTCGCTTGGCTCCTCCTTCAATAAGGTGAGTTACTGCTGCATGAGCTGCTGCTGCATCATCTGCTACAACTTTTGATACCTCAAGTTCTTTTGATGTTCTATCGAAAAGTACCATTGGTACGCCCATATCCTGAATTTTATGAATGTGATCGTATGTACTTGTTGCACGTGATAAAGAAAGGATAATTCCATCCATTCTCATATTAAGAAATCCGTTTACATTCTTCTCTTCTTTTTCCATTTTTTCATTCGAAGAACTCACGAATACCTGGTATCCAAATTCGTCAGCAACCTGCTCAATCCCTTTTACAACCGATGCGTAAAAAGAACTTACAATCTGTGGAACAACAACCCCAATGGTATTCGACTTTTGAGTTTTTAAAGCAACAGCCAACGGGTTTGGTTGGTACTTTAACTCTTTAGCCAATTTCTGAACAGCCTCTCTTGTTTGTAAACTGATTTCAGGATTGTTTTTTAAAGCTCGGGATACAGTTGAAACAGAAATGTTTAATTTTTCTGCAATGTCCTTAATGGTTACAGGTTTATTTGCCATAGTACAAATTTTAATCTTATTTCAATAAATCAGATAAGGTGTCATTAATATAATGACTTTTATCAGTTTATCCAATAACACACAAAGATAGTATAATTTAATTAGGAGATGTATTTGCTTAAGCACTTTTTCACCCAATTTACCTAGGTGTTTTCACTCATTACTCAATATATAATGATGGATTAACACTAATTTAACCTTAGAATTCATTTTCTCCGAAACACCTATTAATCTTGGTTCTCAGAGATTACTTTCAAACCATCCAGCTCACAATAGCACATCTTATGATGAAAACAATCATTATAATACGATCCGCTAACTATTACGAACTGGTAGGAAAATAGATTAACGCATTAAATCTTTAATAAGTTCGAAATGCGATTTAACCCAAACTCCTAAATCTTACTTGATTTGATTACCATCAATTTTTCTCTTGTCATTTCGTGCATTGAATAGGGAATTCCACCAACCCCAATTCCTGAAGCATCTCTTCCTCCAAATGGCATCCAATCCACACGGAATGCAGTATGATCATTAACGGTTACCGTTGCAGCATTGAACTGATTTACCGCATTCAAAGCTTTATCGATATCAGAGGTAAATACTGCCGACTGAAATGCCAATGGCAATGAATTCGATAAATCAATTGCCTCTTGCATGTCTTTATAGCTGTAAACACAAATTACAGGTCCGAACACCTCCAATTGCGATACTTTCGAAGTTTGACAAGCATTCAACAACACCGTTGGTTCATAACAGGTATCGGAAATCTTATTCCCTCCGCATAACAAATTGGCTCCATCAGCTACAGCTTCTTTTACCCACTGGTCAACACGATCAACCTCATAGGTTTCAATTAGTGGCCCCACTTCGGTTTGTGGATCTAATGGATCTCCTACTTTCAAGGTTTTAGCAATTTCAACCAACTGTTCGCAGAACTGATCCACAACTCTTTCCTGAACAAAAACGCGCTGTACCGATACACAAACCTGGCCTGCATGGTAAAATCCTCCTTTGGCCAAAGCTGGAATCGCCTCCTCCATATTGGCATCCGATTCTACAATAACAGGTGCCGATCCGCCATGCTCCAAGGCACATCGTGTTCCTGCAGCCAATTTCGAACGCAAACTCCAACCCACCTCTGCAGAACCAATAAAGGACAGATAATTCACTCGCTCATCCTTCACCAAATTCTCTGCATTGGTTCTGTCGCATACCACTACCTCGGCCCAATCGGCTGGCAAACCTGCTTCCTTCATCATGCTCACCAATTCGATTGCCGACATTGGTGTACTTGTGGCAGGTTTAATTAACACGGGACAACCTACTGCAAAAGCAGGAATTACCTGGTGAACCGCAAGATTCAAAGGATGATTAAATGCACTAATACTCAAAACCACACCAATGGGTTCGCGCATGGTAAATCCCCAACGGTTTATCGACGCGGCAGTAGTTCCCATAGGGATCTGCTCACCTTTCATTTGTCCGATATGCTCAATGGCCAACTGCACCCCATTTATGGCACGAAGTACTTCAACTTTACTATCCTGATAAGGCTTACCTCCCTCGGCAGCGGCTATTTTGGTCAATTCCTCTACTCGCGTTTGCATTATTGCTTTGGTTTTCTCCAAAATCGCAATACGTTCATAAGGTTTTAACCATCTCGATTTATCCTGAAAAAGGGCATATGCATTTGCTATTTTCTCTTCCACCTGTTGACTGTTGAGCAAAGGAATCTCCTTGATCAAGCTACCGTCAAATGGTGAATTTACTTTTATTGTGTTCATAGTGTGTGTTTAAATTTTTGCCTACACAAAATACAAGTTTTTGTCCTGATTAAAGCTCATCATATCAATTTTTAAATGCTTTAATGCCATAAAATCGCTGTAGGAAAGCTTCAAAGCACTACTTTTGCTGTTCTCAAAATTTACACACAGAAATTTCATGAAAAATCTAAATAAGAACCTTAAACATTTACGAATTAGAAAAAGACTATCGCAAAGCAGGCTTTCTGCTCGCATAGGAATTGGAGCCTCATCAATCAGCTCTTACGAACAAAGAAGAAGTACACCCAAAATATCTACACTTTTAAAATACTCCGATTACTTCAACCGCAATCTTGATGAGTTGGTGAAATCGGATATTGAGCAAGCAGAGAGAGAAAAGAAACAAGACACAAAAGGCGAAAACCTGAGAATTCTTCCCATTTTGGTAGATGAGAAGAACGACGAAATGATTTCCCTGGTTCCTGTTAAAGCTGCAGCCGGATATTTAAATGGCCACTCGGATGCTGAGTTCATTAGCGAGCTGCCAAACTTTAGAATGCCCTTTGCCGAGCTATCGGAAAACAAAACCTACCGTGCATTCCAAATTGAAGGAGAAAGTATGGTGCCAGTACCTGCAGGATCGTACATCATTTGCGAGTATTTGCAAGATTGGGAGTTGATTAAAGACAACACCAGCCATATTGTGGTAACTACCGACGATGGCATTGTGTACAAACGCGTGGTGAAGGATTTCGACAACAATCAACTGTTATTGAACTCTGATAACAAAGAGTATTTATCCTTTGAGGTGAGCCTGAATCAAGTGGTAGAGGTATGGAAGGCATTGGGATTTGTGAGTTTCCAGCTACCATAGTTTTTGTTTCACGCAAAGAACGCAAAGATTCTTTATGCAGAGAGCGCAAAGAAAGTCGATAAACTAGCTTTCAGTCACAGCAATCAGCTCTCGTAACAAGATGGTTGAAGACCTTCTATCACATTCTCACGTCCAACACTTTGCGTTCTTATCGTAAATTTAACTTTGCGTCCTTTGCGTGAATCCTTTCATTTTCCTAAATTTGACTGCTTTTATTTATTCTAAATAAGAAAACCAATGAACGGATTTGCATCAACAAGTAATTACAAGGGCGTGCTTTACGCTATGGTCACTGCATTTTTATGGGGTTTTCTTCCCATTTTCCTTAAAGTGGCCCTTAAAGATATCGATCCCATCAGCATTGTATGGTTCCGATTCTCCTTTGCCTTTTTGGTCTTGTTCATCTACTACCTGGTAACCGACCGAAAGCAGTTGAACATCATCAAACGCCCACCTCTTTTGCTCATTATTGCAGCAATTGGCTTGGGCGTAAACTACATTGGTTTCTTAAAAGGATTGAATTATACCAGTCCGAGCAATGCACAAATTATTATACAAAGTGGCCCCATTATGCTGGCGCTGGCAGGAGTTCTATTCTTTAAAGAAAAGCTGAATCTAAAACAGATGGTCGGTTTCGGAATTGCCGGCCTTGGTTTGTTCCTGTTCTATCGCACTCAACTGCAAACTTTCATTCACGATACCGATGCTTTTAACCTTGGCTTTTTCTGGGTGGAGTTGGCTGCCGTAACATGGGTACTGTATGCCGTTTTACAGAAGAAACTGGTGCAGCAACATCCTGCACAGGTGCTGAATATGGTATTGTATGGAATTCCTGCTTTGATTTATACACCTATGGCCGATTTTTCGGCTTTCCAGGGATTGGATTTTAAAACCTGGGCCATTGTGGTATTTCTTGGTATCAACACCTTGGTTGCTTACGGATCTATCGCCCTTGCGTTTAAGTATACCGAGGCCTACAAGGTGAGCATTATTGTAACGCTTAACCCTATTATTACCCTCATCACCATGTCGGTTCTTACCTATTTGCAGGTAAGTTGGATACAGCCCGAAAGCATGACGCTTTACTCGCTAATTGGTGCAGTATTGGTAATTGGTGGTGCAGTAACTGCGGTGTTTTTCTCGAAAGCGAAGAAGGAAAAAGCGCTTGCTGTGCAGAAAGAGGTGGCGAAGTAAGGTACTGGTAAAAAGTTAAACCACGAAGGACACTAAGGTGTTTCACAAAGGACACAATTGACACTGGCAGCTCCTGTAAATTTGTAATTCACAGGTTTTGAGTTTGGGATTTTCAATCCTTAAAAATCGAATTTAAAATTCTTGACTCAATAAGCCCTGATTGCAGATCAGAACTAGCGGGGGAATTCTCAATTATTTTAGGTATTCAACGCTAAATTGTATGAGTAGTGGCAGATTGCGGGCTTCTTTCCTGACAAACCGCTACGCAGTTTGGGCGGGCTACAAACTTTGATATTTAGCACTTTGCCTGCCATTACTTATACAAAATGTTGTATGCAGTACTTTTTATGCTAAAATATTTGTTCTGCATTTTGATTTTTAACAAATTTCAATTCTTCCTCTTCTGAAAATGTAAAGTAATTTAAGTGTAAAGGGAACTCTTTTTTAAGAGATTTAATTTTTTCCTTAAAACCATCTAATTGCTTTAAATTACTATACAATACTAATACATCTATATCATTAGGATAGTTAGAAGTCAGAACTGAACCAAACAAATAACAATTCAATGTATTGCTCTTATTATTTATTGATGTACCAATCTCTTTTAACTCGTGAATAATAGTTTCTATTTCCATTTTAGGTTTAATTTTCCCATCAATTCACCCCACCTTAAAACTTTAATATTTCTTGAATTAATATGTTCTATTGCAGAAGCTGTAATTTTTCCATTTGGATTTGATTTTAGCACTGCATCAAATGCATCAAATTCATCTGCAGCACTTCTAATAGATTCTATTCCCAAATCATAGTCATTCAACGCAATAATTACAACCGTTTCTAATCCGATTCTGGATATTTCATACCGTTTATTATCTAATCTGCGCACCTCTGTTACTTTAGTATGTTGCTCAAGTCCTCTTCTTATAAATTTTACATCTGGAGGATAATATGGCCAATTACGTTCTTGGGCGGCAACTCTCATCAAATCACCAAAACCTCCAAGCACTTTTCTTTTTGATTCAAGAAAATCATATGCACTTCCATCTACAAATGGTTCTTTTGATGTATGAAGAATAAAATCTACTTCATTTTTCTGTAGAAATTCTTTAATGTCCTTATAAAAGAAACGGTCTAGATTGGTCTTTGCTACCCGAATAAGAGTTTCATTATCTCTATTGATATGTAATAAATTTTCATTAACAATATCGACTGATTCAATATTTTTATAATCGCTTAATTTTTCCTTTATCCATTCAAAGGGTGATTTTCTTGCCATAACTAATCAGCTAAAATTTTATTCATTTGAGATGGGAATTGTACTCCATTTATTTCTTCATTATTTAAATGTCTTGATTCAAAATCCAGAACATGCTGTCTAAATTTTTCAAAAACTGCCATTTCCTCATCATGAAGTAAGTGGTAGTTTTTATCAAGAATTTTCAGAATTTTTCTATTGTTCGGTAGTATACTACTCTGTATTTTTAACAACCATGTCTTAGGCATTTCACTTTCAGGATTAAACCTTTCATCCGTCATTGGCCCATAGATATTAAATATTGTCTTGTTTTCATTTAACAATGGTAAAATTGCTTTTCTTGTTTTACCCCTGCTATCAAAAGGCTTAATATTGAATAAAGAATTTATTTTCTGACTATGCTCCCTTTTCCATTTTTTGATTAGCTCTTCAGGAAATTCATCTTCTGCTTTATCAATTTTTGTATGACAGTTTGGGCATAGCAAAATTAGATTTGAAAATTCACCCTTTTGTTCTTTTGTTATTTCTTTTGAACGAGGACCTTTTTCCCCAGCACTAATGATATGCGCCATTTCTGCAATATGAAAATCTGCTTCACCTATATTCAAAAACAAATTCTCATTACAATCAGGATTTTGACAATATCCGCCTGAGTCTGCAAATAATCTAAGTTTAGTATGCGAATCAGGTGATGCTTTTCCTCTTTTACATGTCATTGCTATTTCTGTTTTTGTATTGCATACAACTATTTATTTGTGCACTAGTGCACTTATTTTTATTATCTCAGAGTAAAAAGGTACACAATACATACCCCATAGGTCAGTATTGTGCACCTAATAGTTAATCACAAACCCAAATCTACAAAATTATAATCAACAAAACCACCCAACACCCATTCACTTTTCAATTCACCCCAGTCGAAACACTCAAAATCACCCAATCCACAACAAAAAACAAAAATACCACACCTTAAAGTCTGAATTATTTTTAATAGCCAAATCAACAAAAATGGAATGGAGTAATATTGCCGTGGAAAATGGCTATAGAAATTCCTAAGGCACGTTCTTTCATTTTGAATGAAGCTTTTGAACTTAAAAAGCTACGATCCTTGACTTAGAAAAGGCCTTTTTAATCTTTTAGGCAGGTTTTCAATCGAAGAAAATGGGTTTTTAAATTAAAAAGGGGCGTTTTTAGTTTTAGAAAGGTAGTTTTCACTTTAAAATCGCCTTTCCAACTCATTTAAAACACCTTTTCAAATTCAAAAAGCACGTTCATTTTTTAAAAAAATGGCTTTTCACCTTCAAAAGGCCTCTTTTATTTTTAAAAACGCTCCTAAAAACTCCCCAATTGGCATTACCAATTTAATATTATCATATTTTATCTTCGAAAGCTGCATTCTCATTCGAATAATGGGTCTAAAAATTTTTTAGGGAGCTTCTTTTCGTCAATTCCCCCACAACAAATCCTTCAGCCCAACAAAACATCGAATATAACTTAATTTTTAATCGAAAACTCATCCTTCATCAAGCATTTATCACCTCAAAAAGGTATGACCAATATTTGAAAAGAAATCAAATATCAAAGCTTAATTTCATGCAATTATTTTTTATTGTTTGATTAATCTTTTTTAAATTAGATTCTGTTATTCCCAATCGGATACTCAGTCAAACTAATCAAACACACAGCTTTCGAGTATTGTCAGGGGAAATTATATTTCTAATAAAAATTACTAGTCAAATGGAAAAAGTAAGAGTCCATTATTCATGCGATAGCGCGGAGGTTAGTAATACCACCAGCGCAATTCGATCCAAATTTGCCGAAGAAGATTGGTCGGCAGATTTAATTCTCAGTAAAATTCTTGCAGATATTGCAGTGGAGCATCCAATTCTTGAACAGGCAATTGAAGCAGTTCACGGGAACACTTTAAAAGCCAATGTGAGAGCCGAGGATGAGAAAGCGGGGAAAGATTACATCTGCTTGAAGAATTTTATAAAAGCAAACCTTTCTGTTCCCGAAGCGAACATTAGAGAGGCAGCAGTAGAGGCCTGGAAGCTTCTGGTAAGTCATAATCCAAAGCTTGATCAGCAAAATTATGCCCGTCAGATTGAACTGAGCAACTCATTTATCACCAACCTTAAAAGTCCAACTTTTAAGCCTTTAATTGACTTGCTAATTGGTGTACCTGAAAGAGTGGAAAAATTTACTGCATCCACAGCTTCGCTGGAGGCAGCCTATAAGAAGATGGCTACCACCAAATCGGAAAAGATGGATTTACCTGCTCCTTCGACACAAAAAAACAAGATTCGCAGCATCATTAACAACAGGTTAATGACCTATTTGGAAGGCGCTGTTGATGCACTTCCTGAAAAATATGAGGCTACTTACAAGGCCATCTGCGAAAGCATCGAAATCAATAACGAAAAAGCCCGCGCTCGCCAAACCTTAAAAGAAAGTCAAAAGGAAAAAGAGACGGAAGAAGATATTGCATAGGTTTTAGGTTTGTATTATTTATTGTCATGAGAAGCAGCCCTTTGGGGTTGCTTTTTTTATGCAGACTGACCTCACCCCAACCCTCTCCTCAAGGAGCTGGCTGCTGCTGAATTCTTGGCATATGGTCTGTTTGTTGTTTTCCTTCTCCTCCAGGAGAAAGTCCCGACAGGGGGATGAGGGGAAAATCAATCCTCAATCTCCATCTCACGAATCGAATCGGTAATCGGAAGGATCTTCACTTTTTTATCTACCCAAATAAAAATAACATTGTTGGTTTTGCCAATAAGCTTACCGCTAATGGTTTTGTCATCGGTGTAATGAATGGTATATTTTTCCTTCCCGTTTATGGAGGAGCGGAAAAGTCGTCCGTAAAAGTCGGCAGCAAAATACAGGTAGGCAATTAAAGCTATTGTAAAAGTTAGCAGTTTATAGGCTCTGTGCCACGATTTCCTGCTTAATCCGAGAGAAAATAGGTAATACATTCTGGGACATTTTCTCTCCCAATAACTATCAAGCTTAAAAAGCAGGTAAATAAATGTAAGCGAAGCCATGGTAAACAGGATAATAACGTAATCCTGAAAGGGTGCAATCAAGAAATCGAATATATCGGCATACTGAAAAATATTAATGCCAAATTCTGAGAATTTTTGATGCTTAAACAGCATTCCCATTCCTACCAAAAAGAGGTAAAAAATAGTTACAATTGATTGCAGTTCCTTAATAATTAGCTCGTAGGAATCCTTTATTAGTCCTTCCTTTAATTCCATAGTTTGTGTTGTAGAGTAAGGACATGAAAGTAAGAAATTATTGGGAAGAACGCTATACTAATAAATGATAGTACCTCCGTTTTTCCTTATTCAACTCACCTCAATCCTCTCCCGAGGAGAGAAAGCTAGCCGCTGCTGAATTCTTGGCATATGGTCTATTGATTGTTTTCCTTCTCCTAGAGAGCCTGTCCCGAGAATCGGGAAGAAGGTCCCGACAGGGGGATGAGGTGTTTAATCTTGGCCTTGAGGGCCTTCCTCCCGATCCCCAAAAATAACATCACATAATCACCCTACACATGATCCCGAGGCTCAATATGAATGGTAGCCGCAAATCCATATTTTCTTTTGATTTCCTTCTCGATTTCGGTGGAAATATCGTGCCCGGTTTTTATGGACATATCGTGTGGCAGCTTGATATGGAAGGTAACCTCGGTATGGTCGCCATAAGAGTGGACGTGAAAATGATGCGGATCGATGGCATGTGGATAGATCTCCTCGCAAGTTTTCTTCAGATCGTCTAGTAGTTTCTGATCGGGACTTTCCCCCAATATGGAATGAATGGAATCTCTAATGATTTCGTAGGCCGCATAGCCAATCATAAAGGCAACAATCATCCCCAGTGCACCATCAACCCACCAGAAATATTTCCCAACAAAAATACCCGCCAAAATCACAAATGAGGATATGGCATCGCTACGATGGTGCCACCCATCGGCCTTTAACACTTTCGAATTGGTTTTGCGAGCACCGTAAAAGGCAAACTGCGCAAGGGCTTCCTTCACCACAACGGAAATAATCATTACCACAATGGCAATGGTTCCAAACTGCGACGATTCACCATCTCTTAACGTATGATAGGATTCAATTACAAAGTCGAAAGCAACCAGCAGCAACAGAATACCAATGATAAAGGCACTAATTAAATCGGCCCTGCCGTGTCCGAAAGGATGATCATCGTCGGCAGGTTTTTTAGAAATTTTCGCTCCGATTAATACAATAACAGAGCTTAAACTATCAGACAAGGTATGCCAGGCATCGGCAATAATGGCAATGGATCCTGTAACCAATCCGGCCCAATATTTTAAAATAAAGAGTACAATATTTCCTGCAATGGATAGCCAACCTTCCGTTTCGGCCCAATTCGATTTATTTAACTCAAATTTTTTCATACGATCTGATAGTCAAAGCATCTAAAGTAATAATTTTATACCATTTCAAGTTGATTTTTTCCCTTTTAGGGAACCGTAGCGGAACGAAGCTCGTGAACACAATTGAAAATTGAGTTTAATGTGAATAAAATCCCGACAGGGGAAAGGGTGAAATAATCAATCTCCCGATGATTTTCAACATTAAATACCAATCGGGATTAGACTAAATTCCCCTCTACTTTCATTAATTGTGAATCTGCCAATTTGCTTTGCTTTTTCTTATCGATATAAAAATCGATTCTTCCCAAAGCAATTCCGGCCCAACCAACCTGATTGATAATTACCTCTTCTCCATCCAGGTTTTTCACTCGTTCCGGTTTCTCCAATAAGGTATGTGAGTGACCGCCTAAAATCACATCAACACCTCGGGTTTGCTTGGCAAATTCCATATCGCAATCTTCACCAACATTGCTGGTGTGTCCCATGTGCGAAAGACAAACTACCAAATCGCAATTGTTCTCCTCTTTCAAGATTCGAACCATATCCTTAGCCACATCCAACGGATCGATATAGGTAATGGTTTCGCGGTTTTGAGGTTCTACATAAGCAGTAAGATCAACACCAAGACCAAAAACACCAATCTTAAGTTCTCCCTTTTTGAAGATTTGGTATGGAGGAATTTTGCCTTCCAAATCGGTACCGCTAAAATCGTAATTGGCATTTAGCAAAGGAAAATTACGGTTCTTTATCTGCGAGGTAATCCCCTTAATACCATTGTCGAACTCGTGGTTTCCAATATTACCGGCATCGTAACCAATTTTCGACATCAATTTGTATTCTGCCTCTCCTTTAAAAAAGTTAAAATATGGCGTTCCCTGATAAACATCACCACAATCCAATAGCAAGACATACTCCTCTTCTCTTCTTACCTTTTTCACCAAAGCATTTAGTCGGGCAAAACCTCCCAATCCACCATATTTTGGATCTTTTTTTGGAAATGGTTCAATGCGCGAATGCAAATCGTTTGTATGCAATAAGGTAATTTTATGCTTGCTGTTCGAAGCTGCAAAAAGTGATTTGGTAAACAATCCACTACTTATAAATGCCCCGGTTAAACCCAATTTCGTAATAAATTCTCTTCTATTCCACATTGTAAATCCTCCCATCTAGTTTAGCCGATACTTTTTCTCCTTTTTTGTGCTTCTTGCTCATGTGTTTAATGATTTCCGAACGCAACAATCGGTGCATGTGTCGAAATGTTTTGCGTTTTTCGAAGGCAGTAAATCCGCCACCACCATTTACCAGGTAGTCAACACTCATTACATGATATATTTTCGTAGGCTCAACTGGCTTTCCATCCACAAGAATGTTTACCGCTTTTCTGTCTTTAATGCCCATTTTTGCTCCACTTATGCCTTCGCCACCAAAGTAAGCAACGCGTTGAAACAATTCTATCAGCTGTTTTCCTTCCATTCCAACAATTACCAACTTGTTTTTAAAAGGCAACATCTCGTATACCCTTCCGGTAGATATTTCTCCCTTCGATAGTGAAGTTCTAATTCCTCCCATATTCAACAAAGCCACATCAACCCCATGCTTTAATTGCTTCTCTTTGCAAAAGTCGTTGCCAATTTCGAACATGGCATCGGCAAGGTAGTTGGATAGTAAACCTTCTGGCTTACCTGTTACCATATCCATTTCGGCCACCGAAATAATGGTATTCATTTCCCCATCCAACTGGTGTTTATACAGATTGATCAGGTTGGTTAAGCTGGTATCCTTTGCTGATATCTGATCCAGATCAGCATTAATGGTGTAATGTGATTCTACCTTATTGGTAGTTTGCTTCGAACTGCCCACACAGGAACTTAAGCCTGCAGCAATCAAAACAATAAAGAGTGATTTGATTAAATTTCTTCTCATGTTAAAAATAAAATACACTTTAGTCTTTTATTGACCGGTAAAATTATAAATATTCAATTATCATCTGCAAATAATCGACAATATCAGTTCACATTTAATACTACAATTGGTATAATACTCTCTTTACATGATATCATGCAAGAATGGTATTAAACATCAATCAGAATAAATATCCTCTGATACATTTATAATACCGATTATTAATTAATATGCGCCATTTGTTCGTTTTACTCCAAATGACTAACTAATTATATATCGGCATTTCAATTTAATATTTCACAGTTTCGCCAAGGCTCACTCTGAAATTTAAATGGTATAAAATGGTTTATTGTGGTATGATTTTCAATAAAAATCAATTGAATTGACCTAATTAAAAATCAATTGTAAGCTGCATAGGTTCCGATTCGTCTATTCTGTTCGATACAGATAATCCAATTAGACGAATGCTTGTTTTCAGCTGTTCCTGATCCAAGAGCTCTTCTGCAAGTTTTTGAATCATTTCTTCACCTTCAAGCACCTGCAAAAGCGTCCTGCTTCGCGTTTCCTGCTCGAAGTTACTATATTTTAGCTTTAAAGTTAAGGTTCTCCCCCTAAATCCACTTTTTTCCAATCTGCGAACCAACGATTCAGTCGTTTTCTTCAGGTCTTTTTTAATCTCCTGTGTATCGATTAAATCATTTCGATAGGTATGTTCGGTTCCAACCGATTTCCTGATTCGATTTGGGTTTACAGGTCTGTCATCAATCCCCCTGGCAATATTGTAATAATAGGCTCCATTCTTTCCAAACAATCTGCTCAAATCCAATAGACTTCTCTCTTTTAAATCTTTTCCCCTAAAAATTCCAAGTTTGTGCATTTTATCTGCTGTAACCTTACCAACTCCATAAAATTTGTCTATTTGCAAATCGTTGATAAAACTCTCGATATCCTTGGGTGGAATCACGAACAATCCATCGGGCTTGTTTACATCCGAAGCAATTTTAGCCAGAAATTTATTTACCGATATTCCCGCTGAAGCGGTCAAATCAGTCTCCTCTTTAATACGTGCTTTTATCTCCTGAGCTATCAATGTAGCCGAAGGCAGATTCTTCTTGTTGTGGGTAACATCCAAAAACGCCTCATCGATAGAAAGCGGTTCAACCAAATCGGTATACTCGTAAAAAATGCTCATAATTTGATTGGACACCTCCTTGTAACGATCATGACGCCCACGAACAAAAATCAAGTGTGGACAGCGCTTTTTTGCAATTTTTGAAGGCATAGCAGAACGCACTCCAAACTTACGTGCTTCGTAACTTGCAGCTGCAACAACTCCCCTATCTCCATCACCTCCAACAGCTATGGGTTTATTGCGCAATTCAGGATTATCCCTTTGCTCTACCGAAGCAAAAAAGGCATCCATATCAATGTGAATTATCTTTCGAATGTCGTCCATATTTCCTCTGCAAATATTTGAATAATCATGAGGCAATCAAAAAATAATCGCTGTCATTTTTGTAATTTTACGTCCAATTTCAAATTATACAAGCAAGTCAACAGAAAGTGAATAAAATCAAAGATCTTACTTCAGGAAATATATTTACACAAATTGTAAAATTGGCAATTCCAATTATTGCTACTTCATTTGTGCAAATGGCCTATAATATGACCGATATGGCCTGGCTGGGACATGTTGGAAAGGAAACGGTTAGTGCCGTAGGAATGGCTCTTTACCTGGTTTGGCTTGGTACATCCTTAATGTATATTACCAAAATTGGAGCTGAAGTTGGTATCTCACAATCCATTGGCAGAAAAAACATGGAGGATGCCAGATCTTTTGTGAAGAATGCTTTTAGTTTGTCATTGCTGTTATCAACTGCATTTGCTGCCATTGTATGGATTTTTGCCCATCCAATTATCAGCACCTTCAATATCGAAAGTGATTTTGTAAATCAAACTGCAGTTGACTACCTAAGATTTGTTGCTTTTGGTATGCCCTTTACCTTTTCGAATATAAGCATCTCGGGGATTTACAATGGAATTGGAAATACAAGAACACCTTTCATTGTCAATACAATTGGATTGATCATGAACATCATTCTCGATCCGATTTTGATATTTGGCTGGGGCGATATTCCCGCTATGGGAGCCAAAGGAGCCGCCATTGCAACAGTTGGTTCTCAGTTCACAGTATTTATAATATTCATTTACAACCTGTACATCAGGCAAAATCCATTATCCATTAAAAACTACATTGGCAAATTGCAGCGTCAATACTTGCAACCTATTTTTAAAGTTGGAGGGCCTGTGGCACTACAGTCGGTTTGTTTTGCATTTCTTGCCATGATTCTTGCAAGAGTTCTAAACAATATTGCAGAAGGGAATGAAGTCCCATTTGCAGTTCAATCCATAGGAGCACAAATTGAAGCACTTTCCTGGATGACAGCTTTGGGTTTCTCAACAGCTCTTGGAACTTTTACCGGTCAAAACTATGGAGCGGGCAAATGGGATCGCATTCAAAAAGGATTTTTCATTACCCTTGCCATTGCAGGTTTTATAGGATTAATTAGTACTGCATTATTCCTGTTTTTGGGTGAACCAATTTTTGGATTGTTCATGAAAGAAAGTGAGCAGGGAGTTGTTCAATTGGGTATTGTTTACCTCATCATCCTGAGTTTTTCTCAGGTATTCATGAGCATTGAAATTACAGCTACAGGAGCATTCAATGGAGTGGGTCGTGCAATTCCTCCAGCCATTGTGGGGATTATTGGTAATGTACTTCGCATTCCTTTTGCATTTCTATTTAGTTATACTTTATTAGATTTATTGCCATTGTTTCAGGGCTGGATATCCTCTGAATATGTACAGGTAACCGGTGTATGGTGGGGCGTGACATTGTCAAGTATTTTAAAGGGAAGTATTCTCTTTTTCTGGTTTTTGGTATTGCTTCACAAGCATCCTGAAAATGATTATCCATTACCATTTCAAAAGTTCTGGATTCGAATTTTACCAAGCAGATTGCGCCAAACATCAATTGTAATTAACCCGTTAAAAGATGAAAAATTAAACGGATGAAAAAATTAAAAAGGGAGCTTAAAGTAACTGAGGATGGTTCTCATACATTCTATATGCCCGATTTGAATGAGCATTATCATTCGACACATGGTGCAAGACAGGAATCTATGCATATTTTCCTAAACGCAGGATTTCATTTCTCACAGCAGGATCCATTACACATTCTGGAAATTGGTTTTGGAACAGGATTAAATTGTTTCTTAACGGTTAAGGAAGCAGAAAAGCTTAATAGAAAGGTAATTTACCATTCCATTGAACTTTATCCCTTGGAAAAAGAATTGGTTCAGGATCTGAATTATGCTGATCCATCTGATGAAGCATCTTCTAAAATGTTTCAAAAACTACATTCCTGCCAGTGGAATACCGATGTTCAAATCAATGAAAACTTCACGTTGCGCAAACTGCAAGGAGATTTAATTGAATACATGTTTTCATCAAAATATGATTTGGTTTACTTCGATGCATTTGCACCAGATGTACAACCAGATTTATGGAGCCAAGATGTATTTGAAAAAATCTATCATGCATCCAATTCAGAAGCCATATTGACTACCTATTGTACCAAGGGAATTGTAAAAAGAGCCTTACGTGCTTCCGGTTTTCAGGTAAAAAGATTACCAGGACCTCCGGGTAAAAGACAAATGTTACGTGCCACTCGCATAGATGATTTTGACTCGACAAAAGCAAGTGAACAACTGTAAAAAAAACTTAAATTCATGTGCAGTTTCGCATATGTGAAGGAAAAGCCTTACCTTAGTCGATCTTTATGATCATACTAATCATAAATCAAAAAGAAAATAACAAATAATTATATAAAATGAAGTACACAGAAGAACAAGATAAGGTATCTTATTGCCTTGGATTAAGCATCGCAAGCAACCTAATTACATCAGGAGTAAAAACCATTAGCACTGAGCCATTCATGGAAGCACTTGATGCTGCGTTCAATGGTAAAATGCCAGAACTTTCTCCAGAAGAAGCAAACCAAATCCTTCAAGAATTCTTTACCAAAGTTCAGGAAGAGCAAGCTGGTGCTGCAATCGAAGCTGGAAAAAAATTCTTAGCTGAAAATGCTAAAAAAGAAGGTGTAACTGCTCTTGAAAGTGGTCTTCAGTATGAAATCATTACAGAAGGTAATGGCGATTTACCAAAAGGTACTGATAGCGTAAAATGTCACTACCATGGTACTTTGATTGATGGAACAGTTTTCGATAGCTCTGTTAACAGAGGTGAGCCTGCTACATTCCCAGTGAATGGTGTAATTGCAGGATGGGTTGAAGCTCTTCAATTAATGCCTGTTGGATCGAAATGGAAATTATATGTTCCTTCTGATTTGGCTTACGGTGCTCAAGGTGCTGGTAACTTAATCGGTCCTCACACAACTCTTATTTTTGAAGTTGAGTTGTTAGAAATCGTATAATAATAAACCAAAATAGAACGCAAAATGAAACTAAAAGCATTGTCTCTTGCACTTGGATTAGGTGCTATGACCCTTGTTTCTTGTAACCAAAACGGAAATAAGGATGTTGCCTTAAATAATCAAATTGATTCTGTTAGTTACGCTATTGGTATTAACTTCGGAACAAACCTTAAGAAAAGCAATATCACTGAATTTAACGAAGCAGCTATTCTTGCTGGTATTTATGATGTGATTGATGAAGATTCTTTGAAAATTGAATTGCGTGAAAGTGGATCTGTAATCAATACTTACATGAGAGATCTTCAGGCAAAAGTTGGTGAAGAAAATATCGCTAAAGGTGAAAAATTCTTATCTGAGAATGCTAAAAAAGAAGGTGTTGTAACTACAGCTAGCGGCTTACAATACAGAGTAATTTCAGAAGGAACTGGTGAAAAACCATTGGCTACTGATCAAGTAAAAGTTCACTACCGTGGAACAACTATCGACGGTAAAGAGTTTGATTCTTCTTACAAAGCTAACAAGCCTGCTACTTTTGCTGCAAACCGCGTAATTAAAGGTTGGACTGAAGCACTTCAGTTAATGCCTGTTGGTTCTAAGTACGAATTGTTCATTCCTGCGAAATTGGCTTATGGTCCTCGTGGTGCAGGTGGAGCTATTGGTCCAAACGAAACTTTGATTTTCGAAGTTGAACTTTTGGAAATTTTAACGCCAGCAGAACCTAAAAAATAATTGACCTGTAGTTTCAGGACGATACATTAAAAACAGAACCCCTTTTGATGAAAATCGAAAGGGGTTTTTTGACTCTTATACCATTTAAATATTAAAGTGCGCAGGTATATGCCGATACATATTCAATCCCGAAGTTCGGGATTAGAAGTGAAACGCTCTAAATTTGAATAGTAATCGGTATCAACGATTTCTAGAAAAACTTGACTTACATTTCCGCCTGCGGATTCATATCGCAGGTTGACAATTTTTTAAGCCCATATCTTTTTTTTAGATTTGCATACTTTTGCAACTACCAAGACGATGTTGTAAATTTAAAATCTTGTTTTCACCTTTTGAAAACTAATAAAACTGTATAATAACCAATAAAATAAATAGTCATGTACGCTGAAATTCATACCGAAAAAGGAGTGATGAAAGTAGAATTCTACGAAAAAGACGCTCCAAAAACTGTTGAAAATTTTGTAAACCTATCGGAATCCGGATTTTACGACGGACTAAATTTCCACCGTGTAATTCCTAGCTTTGTTATTCAAGGTGGTTGCCCTGATGGAACTGGTGCTGGCGGACCAGGTTATTCAATCGACTGTGAATTGGATGGAGACAACCAATATCACGACAAAGGAGTTCTTTCTATGGCACACGCTGGTAGAAACACAGGTGGATCGCAGTTTTTCATTTGCCACAACCGCGACAACACTTCTCACTTAGACAGAAACCATACTTGTTTTGGTAAAGTTGTTGAAGGTCTTGATGTGATTGATGACATCCGTGCTGGCGACAAAATCGAAAAAGTTGTAATCATTAAAGAGTAATTCCTAAAAGATAATTAGATACAGATGAATTTTGAAATCAACGGAAAAGTAATCGTTAAAGATGACACTCAACAAATTAGCGATCGCTTTAAAAAAAGAGAGTTTGTAATTGAAGTAGAAAATGAAAGAAATTCTGAATGGAACGATTTCATTAAATTCCAATTAACTCAAGACAGATGTGACCTTTTGGAACCAATTTCTTTGAATGAAGAAATTAAAGTTTCTTTTAACATTCGCGGTCGCAAATGGGAAAAAGATGGAAGAGTAAACTACTTCTCTAATTTGGAAGCTTGGAGAATTGAAAAAGTACAAGCTGAAGCAGCAATTCCAGAAATGCCAGAATTTACTGCAGATGATGTACCACCTGCTCCAGAAGAGGACGATCTTCCTTTTTAATTGAAAATATACAAACCCATTCCATTCGGAATGGGTTTTTTATTGTCTTTTCATTGTGCAATTGTTATTGTATAAAAAAACTGCCCTTCGCATGAAGAGCAGCTTATCGTCAAAAAAATTATTGAAAAACCGGTTGGCACCGGCTGTGTTTGAACTTATCTAAAGTGAATATATTTATTCATAATTTTATCAAAGGCTGCCAAAGAAGCCATAGCAACTACAACAATGTAAACAATTACAGGAACCTTCGACAAGCTAACAAAAACTCCATTCAACAATTGATTAATTGGCGTTAAAAATAATTTATCCAGTTGTGTAAAAAATGGATGCTCCAAATCACTAACCAAAGTTCTTACATCGGTTCCCAGTAATATTATTGCCAATACTACTATTAAGCCAATAATTCCTAACCATTGCTTTCTTGATCTTGTTTGTTTTACTTCAATTGGCTTTGCCAACCAATCTTGCATCACATCATCCATTACCTTGTTGGTAAAACTCTCTGATGGTTCTTCCAACTCCACATCCTTCATTAATTTTTTAATGAATTCGTCTTTATAGATATCTTCTTGCTTGTTCATGGTTTTCTTGTTTCAAAGATCTATAATATTGTTTTTAGCTCTCCGTGTAAAATTGTTTCCAATTGCGAATACAATTTTTTTCGCGCACGATGCAGCTTTACTTTCACGTTTGACTGGCTTAATCCGGTAACTTCACAAACTTCTTCTACCGAATTTTCTTCCAGATAAAATAGAGTTAATAATGTCCTGTCTTCAGCATTCATTTGTTGCAAAGCCTTCGTTAGGTACTTTTTCCTTTCATCTGAACGAAGTTCTTGCAATGCCGATTGAGTCGATTTAATATTTACAGATGCTGAATAATCTTCATCAATCGAGCTTACATCAAGCTTTTTTTTTCTCAATCTAGATATTGCTGTATTGTAGATGATTCTATACACCCAAGTTGAAAATTTGGCATCTCCTTTATAGGTATCCAGTGCTTGATAAGCCTTCAAGAAAGCATCTTGAGCAACCTCTTCGGCATCTTCTCTACTTCCCATTAACTGCAAAGCCACATTAAAAGCCATTTTCTTGTATTTATCAACAAGAACAGCATATGCACCAGGATCACCTTCCTTTATTTTCGCAATATAATAGCTATCTCTTTTCAATGCCATATTAAATCAAACTTTCAACTCTCAACAAAATCTCATCAATTAAAAAGACAGTTCTTTGTCGAAAAATGTTGCTTCAAAATCAAAATTTAAACTTTTTATTGAATCATCTGTAACTTAGACGCACAAGTATTCGGTTCGGTTACAGACTAAAGAAAATAAGTTCAACATTTCTTTTTTCACACTCAACACATGCAAGTTAAGCTAATGATTTTCATCTAAATAATTTATCACGTTAAAACTTTCTTAAAATATTTTGTAACCGATTTAAAAAAGGTGGCGTCATAAAGTTGAAAGCAAAAATCAATAAGCGATTTTAGTTTATAAATAATGAATTAATTTAAAGTTTAACCTTAAATCACATAATATGGATATCACAGGTGTAGTAGCAATAATTTCAGTATTTGGATGTGTTCCACTAATCATTTTTTTAGTACACAGACATAAAGAAAGAAAAGCATTAATCGAAAAAGGAATGGATATTAGTTTATTGCAAGGAGAAAAAAAGTGTAGCACACTTGAAAGTTTAAAGTATGGAATTTTATTGATTGGATTGGCAGCAGGAATCCTGGTTGGTAACATTCTTGATGCCTACACAAGATTAAACGAAGAAGTTTCTTACTTTTCAATGATCTTCTTATTTGGTGGATTGGCTCTGTTAATTTTTTACAGCATAGCTAAAAAACAACAAGAAACTGAATAGTTTGAAATAATTTACCCCAAACAAAAAAATGCGCCTCAATTCGAAGCGCATTTTTTTTATATGTTTTTACACAAGCTAGAATCTTGTCTTTCGTAATTCTAAAATTATTTCCCAATATGGAATAGAATCACTTTTTCGGCTGCTCTTTCACAAACAGGACAAAAGTGCTTCTCATTGTTCGATTTCATTTTACAATCCTGAACTGGTGAATAAATTCCCTTTGCCATATAACCTCCTCCTTCATACACTCCCAATGTTTTTTCATATTCAGGTGTTCGTGGTGTTGGAACAGGTGTTGATTCATCCAACATATCTTTCCATTTCGAGTTAAAATCAACCATAGTTGTGATGTTTGGTTCCCATGGCTCAACCTCCAGGTTGTAAAAGCCATCGTAAGCAACCTTTGAGTTGTAATACTCATCTCCCAAGCCAACAAATCCATGTCCAAACTCATGACTTGATACTTCATAGCTTAACTGGTGATCAGCCGAGCAACTTGAATAATAATTATAGAAGCCACCTCCTCCATAACGATCGGTATTAATCAACACAAAAATTTGATCGTAAGGTACATTTGCACTAATATCATGTAGTACTTTAATATCAAAAGTCGTTAAGTATCGAGGTACATCGAAGGTATAAAATGTAGTATTTACCGCTGTATTCTTATAAATATTCTCTCCCGGAACATCAGTTCCTGATTCTTCCGATGCAGATTCCAAGGCATAAATATTGAAGTTTTCTGCATACTTATCAAAGGGAGGAACATCCAATAGGTAACCTGCAACTCTTTTTACATCAGCCCTAAATTTTTCCATTTCTTCAAGTGTATACCCTTCAGCAATAAAAGCGATATCCACACTTTTATCAGGACTTCCCTTCCCCATAAGCTTTGTATAAGGAACTACCATTGGCTTTTCTCTGCCAATAAAATAATTCTTAGGATCAATGGTATACTCCCAAATTTGCTCCATGCTTCCATCCCACTTTCTTGACTCCAACACAAAACGAGCAGCATTTTTAGGATATGGCATCACATTCACCTGGTAAAATGCTTTTTTTAATTCCTTTGCTTCTTCCGTAGTTTGCCATTCCTGGAAAAGAGAATTAAAGCCTTTAGAATAAATCAATTCTCCTGATTCAGCATCATACAATTTGAATCTAAACGTTCCATATCCAAACTTGTCTATCAAATTTACGGTACTTCCTCCCCAATGAGGTTCCTCTTTTAACTCCTTTAAAAATACGGTTTGAGAATTTGCATCACCTCCCATCAAATAATCAATTCGAAGGGTTTTATTTTCGAAGTATTTTTCAAATTTATTTTGTGCATTGCAAAAAGTACTTAATGCAATAAACATCAGAACTAGTAATGGTTTTAGGTTCATTTTACGATTGTTTAAGTTGAAGTGATAAAAATACGAATAATTAACAGATGGGTATAAGTCACCAATTACAAGATTTTTAATAATAACAGATTCACATTTTTCTTTTCCTCATCGAAATAGATATCTTAGATTTTTAATTCACACACAAATTTAATTCGACCATGAAAGAACTATTAGGCGTTCAATTAAAGAACTGGCTAATCAACGAAGGCATTTCAGAATATTGGGCTGTTCTACTACAATCAGTCATTGCAGCAGTTGTTGTAATTCTTATAGCTTGGTTATCTGATTATATTGCAAAAAAAATCTTAATTGCATTTATAACCAGAGTTGTAAGAAAAACCAAAACACATTGGGACGATATCTTACTAGAACGCAAAGTTTTTAATAAGATCTCACATTTTGCACCGGCAATAATTATCTATTCAAGTGCAAGTTTAATTGATCATCAATTATGGAGCAATATCATTGAAAATGGAGCATATGTTTATATGGTTGTTCTTGCAATTATGCTTCTTGATACTTTCCTAAATGCCAGTAACGATATTTACAATACAATGCCGGTTAGTAAAACACGACCGATTAAGGGATACATACAAATTGTAAAAATCTTCTTTTATGCATTGGGAATTATTGCAATAATCGCTGTTTTATTCGATAGAAATCCGTTAACAATTATTGCTGGAATGGGAGCATTTGCGGCGGTTATCCTCTTGATTTTTAAAGATACAATCTTAGGTTTCGTAGCTTCCATTCAACTATCGGCCAATAAAATGGTGAATATTGGCGATTGGATTACGATGCCTTCTAAAGGAGCCGATGGAACTGTAATTGATATCAGCTTAAATACGGTAAAAGTTCAAAACTGGGATAAAACAATCAGTACAATTCCAACATATGCCTTGGTTTCCGAATCGTTCAACAACTGGAAAGGAATGGAAGAATCGGGAGGTAGAAGAATTAAAAGGCATTTAAATATCGATGTTAAATCCATTCACTTTCTTTCTGAAGATGACATCAATAAATTTGAACAAATCAATTTGATTCAGGATTATATGAAAGAAAAGAAAGAAGAAATTCAATCATCTAATCCCGAAGGGGAGATTCCTGTAAACCAAAGAAGACTCACAAATGTTGGAACATTCCGGAAATATATTGAAGCATATCTTCAAAATCACCCTAAGATTCATAAAGATATGACTTTCCTTGTGCGTCAGTTGCAGCCGTCTGAAAAGGGTTTACCAATTGAGATATATGTATTTTCTAACGATCAGGCCTGGGCAAACTATGAAGCCATTCAGGCAGATATTTTCGATCATATTTTTGCGATTGTACCTGAATTCAATTTAAAAGTCTTCCAGAATCCTACTGGTGATGATTTTCAAAAATTAATGAACTAATTATAAATGAAGAGTATCTTAAAAAAGCTCGATTTTTTCGAGTCCTTGGGCTGGTTTGGTAATATCATCCTCAGCATTGGAGTGATTCCGCAAGTTGTTCAAACCTGGAAAACACATGATGTTGATAGTTTTAACTGGCCCTTTTTGCTGATGTGGGCTTTTGGCGTGCTGTTTACTTTTATCTATATTGTGAACGGTGATTTAAAAGCGGATAAAAGACAATATCCACTTTGGTTAAACTATATGGTTAACATTGTGGCAACTTTTTACCTCTGCTATGCCAAACTGATTTATTCTTAAAACCCCAAATTGATATGAAGAAATTATTTACCCTTTTACTTATACTTAACTGTTTTGGCTCATTTGCACAAACAAAAGTAGGCGGAGTTGAATTGCCATCGGAAATAATGGTAAAAGAAACAAAATTGAACTTGCATGGAGCTGGCACCAGAGTTAAACTTTGGATGGATATGTATGCAATGGGATTGTATTTGGAAAATAAAACCAGTGATGCATCGCAAATCATTAATGCTGACAAAAGCATGGGCATTCGCCTTGAAATTATTTCTGGCTTAATTACTGCTGAAAAAATGGAGAAAGCCACAAGAGATGGATTTAAAAATTCAACCCAAAACAACACCAAACCAATTGAGTCCAGAATAAATGATTTCCTCTCAGTTTTTTTAAGTGGTGTGGAGAAGAAAGATATCTTTGAGTTTGTTTACAATCCTTCTGAAGGAAGCTTGATTTACAAAAATGGAGAACTTAAAAAGGTAATTGATGGATTGGATTTTAAAAAGGCACTTTTTGGCATTTGGCTTTGCAATAAACCTGCTGATAAAAATTTAAAAGAAGATCTACTTAAATAGAATCAGAAAAGAAAAGTAAAGGAGTGATTTTTAGATCACTCCTTTTTTTATTGTATCAAATTTGAAATTGCTTTCTAAATAAAAGTTTAGCAGATGCAGTTCAAAAAAAAACTTTATCTTAGCACCCACACCAAACTTATTATCCCTAGGGATAAATACTTTTATTACAAATCTTTCGGACTTTAGGAATCTGTTTCTTGAGGAGATATTTTGCACCCCTAATTTTGTGTGCATTTTGTGAAACAAAAACAATGACAATGAGTACCAAGAGATTTTCTAAAATTGTAGGTTCAGGTAGTTATCTGCCAAGTATCGAAGTTAAAAATTCACACTTTTTGAACCATGATTTTTTTGAACCCAACGGACAAAAAATTGAAACTCCAAACGAGGAAATAATTGAAAAATTCCGTGAAATTACAGGAATTGAGGAAAGAAAGTATGCAACTGATGAGCAGCAAGCATCCGATTTGGCTTATTTGGCTGCAAAAGATGCACTAGACTCTTCGAATATCGATAAAGAAAGCATTGACTATATTTTGGTTGCGCACAATTATGGTGATATAAAACCAAATTCAACCTTAACCAGTCAACTTCCATGTTTAGCTGCAAAAGTGAAAAACCTTTTGCAAATTGAAAATCCAAAATGTATTGCTTACGATATCCTGTTTGGATGTCCAGGTTGGGTCCAGTTGATGATTCAAGCCAACTATTACATCAAATCGGGAGATGCCAACAGAGTCTTGGTTATTGGTGCAGAAACACTATCACGTGTTTGTGATCCACATGACAGAGATAGCATGATTTATTCGGATGGAGCTGGCGCTACCATATTGGAAGCTTGTGAATCGGAAGAAGAAACTGGAATTCTATCGCATGCAATGAGAACCGACACCAAAGACCAGGCATATTTTTTAAGAACTGACATTTCGGACAATGCAGATTTTGAAGGAAACAGCAACAGTCATTTCATTAAAATGTATGGTCGTAAAATATACGAATACGCAATTACCAACGTTCCTGGAGTTGTAAAGGAAAGTATCGATAAAGCAGGTTTGGATATCAAAGACATTAAGAAAATCCTGATACACCAGGCAAACGAAAAAATGGACGAAGCCATTGGAAAAAGACTATTTAGGCTGTACAAAGAAAGAGAAGTACCTGAAGATATCATGCCAATTATTCTTCAAAAAATGGGCAACAATTCTGTAGCTACCGTTCCTGTTCTTTACGATCAAATTGCAAAAGGAACTCTAAATGGTCACAGTTTAAATCCTGGCGACTATGTTATTTTTGCATCTGTTGGTGCGGGAATGAACATTAACTCTTTTGTATATAAAGTGTAAATAGAACTTGAAATGTTAAAATTTTAATCTTTTTAATAAAGATTTATCCAAATGTGTTGGATTCAAAAATAATTTTTCTAAATTAGCAGGGCTGAATCTGATAGAGGCTAGAAAATAAAAGGGATTGAGGAGAATAAGATATTATCAGATTTGATTTTGGAATTGCATTCTAACCCTAAAATTACTATACAATATTACCCGAATTAACACTTGTTGGTTCGGGTAATTTTTTGCTCTTTTTTAAATTGTGATTTAAAATGCATAAACATATAATTAATCAATTTAAGGTTTAAGTGCCGAGAAAGAATCCAAATTAGATTTGCAAAATGGATTCCCTAAAAAAATCCTTTATCTTTCGGTTCTAAGCCTAATCAAATGAACCAAATTTCACTTCTTACCTGCCTGATTTTTTCAATTATTCTGTTGGCAGGTTTACTGTACGCATCCATTGTTTTTTATCAGGAAAAAGAAAAAAGGGCTGGTTTCAGAGCCATTTTACTTGCTTTACTCCTACCTCCTATTTACCTGATAACATGGCATTACAACTGGGAAATTGTAGCTCTCATTCTTACAGCCGATCTTTTGATTACCGGAATCCTGTTTCTTATTCCTTTTGGCAATAAGAAAAACATTACCGATGATTTTCCACAAGCACAGATTGACGAAAGAGATATCATGTTTTCACGAAACGAATTAAAAGAAAACACAGATAGGTTCAATGAATATTATTCCAAAAACCCAGACAAATTAAAACTGGATAATGAGTTTAGAAAAGAACCCGGATTAACTGCTGATAAATCCATTTTCTTTAATGAATTGGCATACAAAGCTGCCAATGCCAGCTTTTTTACGGTAGATCAATTTCATCAAGCTGTAGATGGTAATATCAATCCAAAAAAATCAGATATTTCAAAAAGCAAATTAAGCCATTTTATAAAAGATTGGAGCAAAAAACTAGGAGCTTTAAATATAGGAATTGCTGAATTGAAAGATTATCATTTCTATTCGCATAAAGGTAGAGGTGAAGAATATGGTGATCCTATCGAGAGTTATCATTCACATGCCATTGCCTTTACTGTTGAAATGAGTCAGGAAATGGTGGCCGCAGCACCACAATCCTCCATTGTAATGGAATCGGCACAACAGTATTTAGAAGCTGGACGAATTGCTGTTCAATTGGCACAATTCTTAAGAAGCATGGGATTTTCAGCCAGAGCTCATATCGATGGGAATTACCAAATTGTTTGCCCTTTGGTTGCTCGCGACGCAGGTTTAGGAGAAATTGGCAGAATGGGCTTACTGATGACTCCTAATGAAGGTCCGCGAGTTAGATTGGGAGTGGTTACCACAGAATTTGAATTGAATACTGACAAAAGAAGCAAAGACAATTCGATGCTTGATTTCTGCTTACAATGTAAAAAATGCGCCGAGGTTTGTCCGAGCAAATCCATATCATTCGACGATCCAAAACTTGTAAATGGAATAAAAAGGTGGCAAATTAATTCAGAATCTTGCTTTACCTATTGGTGCAAAGCGGGTACAGATTGTGGCCGTTGCATGGCCTGTTGTCCATACTCGCATCCCAATAATTTACTGCACAACTTTATTCGTTTTGGAATTAAAAATTCTGCTCTATTCAGAATCTTGGCTGTTCATTTGGATGATTTCTTTTATGGAAGGAAACCAAAATCGGCAGATCTTCCGAACTGGATTCCTAACAGCAAAAAGGCGCAGAAATAAATTTCCTGATTAGAAACGTATTATTTCACATTTGTCCATAAAAAAAACGCAGAAAGCTTCTTTCTGCGTTGCAATATTTTTAGTCTTTACAGATTATTTTCTCTGTCGAACGGCTTCGTATACCATTAAGGATGCAGCTACCGAAACATTCAGCGATTCAATCTGACCCAAGATTGGTACTTTTACCTTTTCATCAGCCAAACGAAGCAATGCCTCATCGATACCGGTATCCTCCGATCCCATAATAATAGCCGTTGCCAAAGTTAAGTCTGCATCGGTATAATAACTTTCAGCCTTCTCGGTTGAAGCTACAATTCGAATTCCTTCCTTTTTAAGATTTCGCACTAGAGTTTTTAGATTCTGTACACGACAAACCGGAATTTGATACAATGCTCCGGCTGAAGTTTTAATTGAATCAGGTGTAATTTTAGCCGAATTCTTAAATGGGATAATTATCGCATCAACCCCAGCACACTCTGCAGAACGAGCAATGGCACCAAAGTTTCTAACATCGGTAATCTGGTCCAAGATTAAGATTAAAGGAGTTCTACCTTCAGCCATAATTTGTGGCACAACATCTTCAACATCCTGGTAAGCAATAGGTACAATTAAGGTAACAACACCTTGGTTGTTTTTCTGGTTAAGTGAATTGATTTTTTCAGCAGGAACAAATTGATATTCGATTGATTCATCACGAATTAAATCGAATAGATCTTGGTACAAACGACCAGTTAATCCTTTACGAATTAATACTTTTTCAATTTCTTTACCACTTTTAATCGCTTCCATTGTTGCTCTAATACCGAACAACATTTCCTGTTTCTGTTTAGCCATCTATCTAATTCCTTGATTTTACTTTTAATGCAAGTTGTGGTTTTTCCTTATAGGTTAGGTATCGCCACAACCATTCCAATGGTCCCATCCTGTAATACTTCAACCAAATATAAGATGAAGTTATTTGAAAAATCCAGATGCCTAGCATCCAAAATAGCAACTCAAACCTGCTGAACTCACCGAACAATCCAAATCCGTAACTATAAAAAATGATGGAACAAATTACGGATTGGCAAAGGTAGTTTGTAAAAGCCAATCGACCAACTGCTTCGAAAGCTTTCGTTAAAAATTTAAACAGATTTAATTGATACACCAAAATGATTAAGCCAATGTACCCTAGAGAAGTAAAAATGCTGGAAAAATAATTGTACTGATATCCATATTTGAAATAATGTACTACTCCCCATCTGTTTTGAGCCATTTCCTGAACCCCATAATTGGAAATTAATGCACCAATTCCTGTCCCAAAAACTGCCATTCCAGCATAAAATAGTTTGGATTTTTTTGCTGATAAAATTCCTTGATTTAAAAGTACCATCCCTAACAACATCATTCCTGTAGTTCGCCATACAAAAAGCATAAAGAAGCCACCTACCTGATAGTTCATGTTTAACTGAACCCTTTTCACAAAAATATCGAACCACGAGCCATGTTGATATAAGTTTATTTCAGCAGATAATGACTCAGCAGAAGGTAAAAATTCAGACATTGACTCTTCCATCATTTTTTCTGGCATGGTATCAAACATACTTCCAATTGCATAAAAGAAAAGCATAGGAACCAGGTAAAGCAATACAGCGAACACCAACTTCCATACATCCTTCATTTTACGAAGCAGCACAGCAATTAAACCAATAATTGCGTAGGCAACCAGAATATCTCCAAACCAAATTAAATAAGCGTGAATCATCCCAAAAAGTAGAAGCCACATCATTCTTCTGATGTGAATTTTTGAGCCATCAATCCCTTTATCTGCTAAACGATTCACAAATAATAGAATGCCTGCACCAAACAGAATAGAGAAAATACTCATGAACTTTAGCTCGGCAAAAACATGAACCAGCCAATAAGAAAAACTTTCCAATTCACTCATTTCTCCCAACACCAAAGGATTGGCAAATGATGCATTTGGCAAAGCAAAAAGCTGAATATTAATAAATAGAATGCCCAATAGTGCGAAGCCTCTCAGAATATCAAGGGAATGGATTCTTTCTTTTAAGGTAGTTGGAGCAGCATGTGTGGTTTGCATTTTTTTCTTTCTAAGATAAGAAGATTAAAGAAATAAAATATTTCACGTAAAGGATGCAGAGGTTTTTATTTTAAAAGATCGCAAAGATTTCCTACACAAAAACTTTAACACAAAGACACACTAAGTTATTGCACAAAGTCCACAAAGAATATGTTCACTTTTAGTTTAAGACCTGTAGTCAATCTATTTTCAGGTAATGACTCCTTTATCCTTTATCCTTTATCCTTTAAACTACTCCCCTCTTTCAGAAATCAATTCCTCTAATTGTTCATTGTATTCTTCCCAGGCCATCATTTCATTTTCAAGATCTTGCTTAGCATCCTCATATTTGGTAAAAAGAGATTGATCTTGCATTTTCTCAGGGTTAGAAAGCAAGTCCTCCATTTCAGCAATTTGCTCTTCAAACTTGGCTATATTTTCTTCAGCCTTGGAAACATTGCGCTCCATTTTGGTGATTTTTTTACTTAACTCTTTTCTCTCCAGGTAATTCAACTTATTTTCCGAAGGAGCTTCTTCAGCTTTCTCTTGAACAATCGCTTTTTTCACTTCTAACTCCTGAAGAGTTTCCATTCGTTTAGCTCTTAAGAAGTCATAAATCCCTCCCAAGTGTTCTTTTATTTTTTTGTTGCCAAACTCATATACTTTCGAAGCCAAACCATCCAGGAACTCTCGGTCGTGAGAAACAACAATAACGGTTCCTTCAAACTGTGACAAGGCCTCTTTCAACACATCTTTCGATTTCATATCCAAATGGTTGGTAGGCTCATCGAGCACCAATAAATTCACTGGTTCTAAAAGCAAGCGAATCATTGCCAATCGAGATCTTTCTCCTCCCGAAAGCACTTTAACCTTCTTGTCTACATCTTCGCCACGGAACATGAAAGCTCCAAGAATATCCCTGATTTTAGTTCGTACATCGCCAACGGCAACATCATCAATCGTATCAAAAACCGTTTTGTTTTCATCCAGAAGTTGAGCCTGGTTCTGAGCAAAGTATCCAATTTTTACATTATGCCCAAGCTTACAAATACCTGAGTATTCTAACTCGCCCATCAAAACTTTTACAAGAGTTGATTTTCCTTCTCCATTCTTTCCTACAAAAGCAAGTTTCTCTCCTCTTTCAATTACAAACTCCAGTTCACTTAAAACCAGATGATCGCCATAAGCTTTACTCAAGTTCTTAGCTTCGCAAACCAAATCACCAGAACGAGGTGCGGGTGGAAATTTCAAATTCAATTTTGACATATCTTCCTCATCCACCTCAATTCTATCGAGCTTTTCAAGCTGTTTGATTCTTGACTGAACCTGAACAGCCTTAGTTGCCTTATACCTAAACCTTTCAATAAAATCCTCGGTATCCTTAATCATCTTTTGCTGATTGATATAGGCTTTCATCTGCTGTTCTCTGCGCTCGGCATGCAAAACAACATATTCCGAATATGGAACTTTGTAATCATATATTTTCCCAACCGAAATCTCAACTGTTCTGTTGGTGATATTATCCAAAAATGCACGGTCGTGCGATACCAACACCACAGCTCCGGGATACACCTTTAAAAAATCTTCTAACCATTGAATTGACTCAATATCCAAATGGTTGGTAGGCTCATCCAAAAGAAAAACATCCGGACGACGCAAAAGAATCTTAGCCAATTCGATACGCATTCTCCAACCACCGCTAAATTCGTTGGTCTGACGAGTGAAATCGCTACGTAAAAAACCAAGGCCCAATAAGGTTTTCTCAGCCTCAGCATCAACATTTTCACCACCCATCATGTGGTAACGGTCATTTTTATCGCTCAAGCGATTAATCAGCTTCATGTAATCTTCCGATTCATAATCGGTACGCTCAGCGATTTCTGCATTAATTTTTGCAATCTCTTTTTCAAGGCCCAAAACCTCTTCAAAAGCGGTAAGAGCTTCTTCCATTACTGTTCTGCCATCAAAGTGGTTCATTTGCTGTGGCAAGTAACCAATCTTAATCTCCGAAGGAATGGAAACATTTCCCTTTGTAGCTCCCTGCAATCCAGCAAAAATCTTAAGCAAAGTTGATTTTCCTGCTCCATTTTTTCCAACAAGGCCAATTCTGTCTCGCGAATTCACAAGAAAACTTACCTCTTTGAAAAGAGTAAAACCACCAAATTCAACTGTAAGATTATTTATAGAGATCATATTAATTCCTTTTTTAAGATGTGGCGACAAAAATAATGAAGAATGAGCAATTAATAATTAGTAATGAATAATTAAATCATCCATCACAAAATATAAATTGCTCTTCAGAAATTCTAATTCGATAACTGCGCACTGTTCACTGATGACTGTTCACTGATAACTGCCTTCTTCAACATTTCTGACTGAATGATATTCTCTTTCACCTCAGTCATTACGATATTTTCAGCTTCAGCAAAAGAAATATCATAAACACGATTTACTTTTGCATACTCTTCAGGGAAACGAGCCAACAATTTGTCATACAATCGGTCAAGATCTTGCTTTTTAGGATTAAAAAACTCCATTTTCAATTCGAATCTTCGAATCAAAGCCTCATCAATCATATCAATTTGATTGGTTGCTGCAATCATTACTGAATTCTTTGGCAAATGATCCATCATCTGAATCATACCATTCACAACACGTTTCATCTCACTGCTATCGGTGTTGTCATAATTTCGTTCCTTTCCCAATGAATCAAACTCATCGAAAAACAAAACTGCCTCTTGCGTTTCAATCATTTTAAAAGCCGAAGCAATATTTCTTGAAGTCTCTCCTAGTTTCGAAGAAATAATGTTTCCAAGGTTTATTGTTTTGATTTTCTTATTCAATTTATTGGCAATTGCCTTTGCTGTCATGGTTTTACCGCATCCCGATTTTCCGTATAACAATATCTTATTGACAACCGGCAATCCATACTTTGTAAGAATTTCAACATGTTCGTATTCTCTTAAAAACTGAGAAATCTGTGAAAAAAGTTGTTCGTCAAAAACAACGTCACTCATGTCAACTTTTCCGTTGTTGGGTATAAACAGATGATTCATGCTTAAATATTGTGTTTGCTGTATTTTGTTGTTGTTTATTTAATGTTGCAAACTTAGTATTTTATCCTTAATCATAAGCAAAGTCATTTTGAGAGTTTTATAAAAGAATTACATTTGCGAACTATTTTTCATCAATGAACTCTGTATGAGTACAAATGTAATTCCATAAGAAAGGAAATGAGCTGTATTAGATATTCATATTTGAAAAAAGAAAAGCAATTGGTTATTGCTTGTTGTTTTAAAAAGGTTGATCAAAAAACTTTAGTTTCGGAGTTTAAATCTATATTCGAAAACTTGAAGCTTGATACTCCAGTTGATATTTTAATAGACATTAAAAATCTTAACCTGGAAGCATCGGTAGAAGACAATGAACTATACACCAATTTTTTTCTAAAAGAAAAGATATATGCCAATGCCAAAAAGATTGCCGTTTTGACTAATACCCCTTCGCAGGTTGTACAAACCATGCTTCTTATCGAGGGTGTTAAACATTTGGGCATTGCGATTAAAGTTTTTAATTATGAAGAAACGGCTTTAGGTTGGATCAATTCAAAATGTCAAAACAAAAAAATATTACAAATCCATCAAACCTTATCAAAGCTATCACATAAAAAAGCATCATAAAAAAAGGAGAACTTTAATGGTTCTCCTTTTCTCTTAATTCTCTTTCGAATAATCTTTATAAATTGCCCTTTCGAACTCTATCCAGTGTTCCTTTGTCATCCTATCAGGTGTGAACAAACAAATTCCTGTAGCACCATTCACCATCGATTCACGAATTGCTTCTCCAATCTCTTCTGGCAGTAGGCCATGATTCTCAGGATCTGCTTCTTTTGCTTTTGAATCTGGACTTGGGCAAATAAACAAACCACTATAAATCGGTCTTTCTCCATTCAAACTTTCAACAGACTCCTTACACATTTTGCCAATCCATTCGGTTCCCTCCAAATAGAAATCATTATAATTCATTGGTAAGAAGGCATCCAAATTCCACTGATTCCATTCCTGGCGAACCATTTTAACCGCATGTGAATTTGGCCCGGGAAATACCGCTGCCGTAATGTCTTTACCTTGAGCATGCACATCTTCAACCAATCGATTAACAATTTTTGTGATCAGATCCTGACGAAACTTTTTCCACTCTTGCAAATCTCTTGCCTTAGCCTGATCAGTGATTTCGATTCCTGTTTTTTCCTTAAAATCAGCCTTACACTTATCGCAATAACAATAATCAAAATCAGGATATTCCTTATCCATTACCAATCCGTACTTATCCCACAATCCTTTTGCAAGAATCACATCAGGGAAACGAATATAGTCCAAATGTACTCCATCAACCTCTGGTAATCTAGCGATAGTTACATATAAGTTTGACAGGTATTTATATACCTCTTCCTTATTCGGACACAAGAAAGTATAATGATCAACATAGGCCGGTTTATCGTAGGCCGATTCTCCGTTTCCATTTACGGCATACAATTCTTTGGGAATATTTTTATCTCTGCCTTGAACCATTGTTGGTATCCAGGTATGAAATTCCAGCCCCACCTCTTTGGCAATCTTTCCCACACGTTGATATACCGCAGGATCATGACCTCCATTGTACATCAACCCATCAATTCCTTTTTCTTTTAAATCAGTAAATTTTTGTGAAAGTTGTGCGTCGGTTGCTTCACCCGGACCTCCAAGCCATGCAAAACATGGAACTTTTGTTGACTGTTGTGTACCACATGACACCAACAACAACAAACTGATAACAGCAAGTAGCTTGTTCATAGTTAAATTATAAATAAGATTTGTGGCTTTGGAATACTTGCTAAAGATAACAAATTAAAGTAAGAAGTATTTAGATAGAGTATCAGGAAATGAAATACGACTTTTTGACCATTCAACTTTTTGACTTTTTGACTATTCGGCTTTTCGACTATTCGACTTTTTATATCTTTGTGCCCAAATTAAAAATATACGACAAGTGGGAAGAAGAAGAAACAGAAAACCCCTTCTGCAAAACATTAAAATTGAGAAGTTAGCCGCCGAAGGAAAGGCCATCGCAAAAGTGGATGAAAAAGTATTGTTTGTAACAAACGTAATTCCTGGCGATGTAGTGGATGTACAGGTTACCAAAAAACGCAAAAGTTATATGGAAGGTAATCCTGTTTTCTTTCACGAACATTCTCCATTAAAAAAAGATGCCTTTTGTGAGCACTTTGGTGTTTGTGGTGGATGTAAATGGCAAAATCTGCCATACGAAGAACAATTAAAGTTCAAGCAACAAGAGGTAATTGACAATTTGGAAAGAATTGGTAAAGTTGAATTACCTGAAGTGAATGACATTTTAGCATCAGCTAAAACTGAATTCTATCGTAACAAATTGGAGTATACCTTCTCTAGCAAGAGATATTTAACCAACGAAGAAATTGCCAGCGGTAAAGATTTAAACCGCACTCCTGCTGTTGGTTTTCACGTTCCCCGATTGTTCGATAAGGTAGTTGACATCAACAAATGTCACCTGCAACCAGAACCATCAAATGCCATCAGAATGGCCATTAAGGAATTTGCTTTTGCCAATGATTTAAGCTTCTTCGATATCCGTAATCACGAAGGATTCTTAAGAACATTAATCATTAGAACTTCATCTACAGGTGAGAATATGGTAATTGTTACTTTCTACCACGAAGATGTGGAAAAGAGAGAGGCATTACTGAATCATTTGGTTGAAAAATTCCCTGAAATCACATCTTTAATGTATGTGATCAACGAAAAGGCAAATGATACCATTACCGATCAGGAGGTAGTATTGTTTAAAGGACGCGATCATATCTTCGAACAAATGGAAGATTTGAAGTTTAAAATTGGTCCAAAATCATTCTACCAAACCAATTCCGATCAAGCTTACGAATTGTACTGCAAAACTCGCGAATTTGCTGAACTTACAGGCGACGAAGTGGTTTACGACTTGTACACGGGAACGGGAACCATTGCAAACTTCGTAGCCAAACAAGCCAAGCAGGTAATTGGTATCGAATATGTACCAGAAGCCATTGAAGATGCTAAGGTAAACTCTGAAATTAACGGAATAGACAATACAAAATTCTTTGCTGGCGACATGAAAAATGTACTAACCAAAGAATTTATCGAACTTCACGGTCAACCTGATACCATGATTGTTGATCCACCACGTGCCGGAATGCATGTTGATGTTGTAGAAACCATTCTGCATGCAGCACCAAAACGCATTGTTTACGTAAGCTGTAACTCGGCGACTCAAGCTCGCGATTTAGCACTAATGGACGAAGCCTACAAAGTAACCAAAGTACAAGCTGTCGACATGTTCCCACACACTCATCATGTGGAGAATATTGTGCAGTTGGAGAAACGTTAAGTTTTTCATCCTACAATATAAAAAGCTCGCAGAGATATTCTTTGCGAGCTTAAACCTAAATAATATAGTATACTTTTAATTAAAAATCTTTCAATTGCCTTTGTCTTTTTATTGATTTATTCTTAATATCTGCTATTACATCCTGAATAACAAATGATAAATCCCAATTTATACCATCTTCACTTCCTGTAGTGATTGTGTAACGAATATTATCTTTTTCAACTTCAAACCACTGATAATTCAAATTAGATTTTTTAGGAATTTCTACTAATTGAACACCATATTTTTCTTGAAAAATACCAATAAATTCCTCCGCTTGTACTTTCAATATAACACCACTAGTAAAAACAATTGTACTAATTTTTTCCTCAAAGAATCCAATCATTATTGTGCCATCCATACCTCCAACTGTAGTATTAACCACCTCCTTCTTTGTTGAAGATTTACTATCACCGATTTTGTATCCTTTAACACTTTGAGCATTGACTCCTATACTTACAAAAAGTAGTAATATTACTAAAATCTTTTTCATATAATAAACCATTCTTGTTTAACAATTACTCTTATAAAAGTAGAATAAACACAATTTGAATCAAAACTTATTACATTAATTCTTCTAATGAAGTTTTAACATTACCAAAGTCTTCACCAAAGATTCTACAATTCTTTCTATAGTTCTCATTAAAACCATTATCTAACGCAATACATACAAGTGTAACAATATTAAAATGAATACTACACTCTAATATCCATTTCTTATATTCCATAAGTACAACATAAATATCACTAGGACTATTAACTATTGTTTGCATTTTAAGAACTAAATCATGATTCACACAAAAAGATGCTTCCTGTATATAATCCCCCTTATCATCTTTTATTAAATTAAACCATACTTTAATATTATGACCACATAATCGAGGCATTCGATTGTGACTAATACAACTTGAAATAGAATCTACATTTACTCTTACTACATCATCTTTAAAATTTTCTTTCTTTTCCATAACATTTTCCTTTTAATAGAATTAACACCAAATAAAAATGAGCATCAGAAGTAACCTATTAAATAGGATTTACTCTAAGCTCATTTCGTTAACTTATAGCAATTGGACTTTTAATAAATAAAGCCCTATTATAACTATCATCACCTTACCAGTGAATACAATACACAAAGCAACAATTTAGTTTTTTTCATAGTAAATCAATAATTTCACTCAGATAATATTGTAAATAAATTAAGCTCTGTATGATATATAGTGGGTATCTGTTAAAATCAATTATATATACTTTGTCAGGTCGGAATTTGTGGTCATTGGAAGGACAAACTGCTTATCCGCAGAAAACATTTAGAGAGACGGGGAAGCTTCGAAGAATTGAGAAGATCACCCCGCCGAACTTAATGGCTTTCAAGTAGAAGTAGTTTGTGCTTACACGCCCTAGATTTTTTGCTTACTTTTTGATCAATGCAAAAAGTAAGAGCCATGCGGCTTGAGCAAAGTCAAACTGAAAAATGATAGTAACAATCATTTTTGTTGTGTATAATATTCAATATAGAACCATAAAATATTAACCCATAAATATTGTACTCTATTATTTTTTTCTTAAATTAGTTTATCAATACAAAAAAAACGTCGCAAAACTAACCATCACTGCTACAGCATTTAAAAATGAAACAGACAATTAACATAGAAAAATACACTTCCAACCCCAATCAAAGCATAAACTCAAATACTGTTTCCCAAAAACCATTCCTTGTTTTACCAAACGAGCGCCCTCCAAACTTCATCGCTTAGCATTTGTACAAGGAAACACTGCCTTTTAGCATCATCACCTACTTTTTACCGAAAAGCACACTGCCTTTGTACAAAAGAACACTGTTTTTATAGAAAGGAACGCTGCCGCTTCGCGTGGGAACCTTGCCTTTACCCATGGCAACTCATCACACATATAGCATTAAAAAACAACCCTTTAATCATACAATTACTAACCAGTTAAATGTTGAATTTAAAATTTTAAACAATGAACAAAAGAAAAACCCGTTCAGAAGTTCAGGTACTGGAATCGTACCGAATTGCTTTAACAAATGTTGAACTGCAACCAGAAATTGCTTCTACTATGGCAGAGTTTGGCTATACTATCGAAGTAATAGCCGAAGGGAAAACATTACTAAGCGAAACCCAAAATGCCTGGAACTTTAACAAGCAAGAAGACAACGAAACCCGCGAGGCTTATGCCATTTTCAGCGAAAAAGACAGTGTATTAGATGGATCCTACAACCTGCATCGCAAAAAAGCGAAAGTGGTTTTCCGCAATGATAATGTGATGCTACAAAAACTGGCCTTAAGTGGGCGTACTCCAAAAGCTTATGCAAGCAAGGTAGCAACAATGAAAACATTTTATTCTGAAATTATTGCTGATGCCGACATACAGGCAAAACTAGCTCGTTTAAAATTCCCAAAGGAAGAAGCAGATGCTGGAATGACCGCAATTATGGAACTCGAAGCCTCACGCACAGCTTACTTGCGCGAAACTGGAGAATCGCAAGAAGCAACTCAAGCCAAAGATGCTGCTTTTGACAAACTAGATAAATGGATGCAAGAGTTTTATGCGGTTGCGAAAATTGCCATGGATGACAAACCACAGTTACTGGAAGCTTTAGGAATTTTAGTTCGAAACTAACAGGACATTTTTTTTATTTTTCAGATAAAAAGTAAACCGAAACCTTCTGGCAATATGTCATCTTGGTTTCGGTTTATAAATTTATTTTAATACCAAAGTTTTTATCCTTCCGTATGATTCGGAATTGTAAAGCTAAATTTTGAACCTCGCCCAACATCCGATTCTACCCACAATTCACCTCCCAATAGCTCTACAATGTCTTTCGATATGGATAGTCCCAGCCCAATTCCTCCATGTTGTCTGATAAGGTGATTTTCGATCTGTCTGAAACGACTAAAAATAATCTTCTGATGCTCTGGAGATATTCCTATTCCTGTATCCTGCACATAAAAAAGAATAGTATCTTTTAAACTTTCACAACCAATAATAATCTCACCCTCTTTGGTAAATTTAATGGCATTTCGAATCAAATTATTTAAAACCTGTAACAGTTTACCTTTATCAGTGTGTATTTCAAAATTTGGGTTAAACATGTAATCCAATTTTACACTTAACTTCTTTTTTTCAGCCTCAACAGTATGAAGATTTTTTAAACCAGATAAAAATGGATCAAGAGAAACACGATCTACATTTATTTGTAATTTCTTTGCCTCCAACAATGAAGCATCCATTATATCATCCATAATACTCATTAGCTGATTTCCACAATCTTTTATTATGGAAGCATATTCTTTTCGCTCTTCATCTGTTAAATTAACATCACCAATAAAATCGGTAAATCCAAGCAAACCATTTAGTGGGGTTCTAACTTCATGACTCAGATTAGCAAGAAATGCCGTTTTAAGCCTGTCATTTTCTTCTGCCTTAAGCAGGGCATGTGTTAGTTTAGCTTCAATTTGTTTTTTTTCGGTAATATCCAATCCAACTTTTAAGTATCCTATTATCCTATTTTCATCGTCAACCACAGGTGAAATGGAAGCCGACTCCCAATAATAACTAGAATCTTTACGCTTGTTATAAAATTCCCCTTCCCACTTTTCACCAGACGATATTTTCTGCCACAAATCTTTGTAAACAATAGCCGATTGTTTGCCCGATTTTAAAATCCTTGGATTTTCTCCTATCAGCTCTTTAAGATCGTACCCGGTCACCTTGCAGAATATCGGATTTACATATTCTATTTCTCCCTTAGTGTTTGTAATTACTATTGATGCCGGACTTTGCTCAACCGCATTGGATAGTTTAGTTATTTTAAGCAAGTTCTTATTTCTTTCGGTCACATCTCGTATTACAGAGTGTAAAAGTTCTACGCCATCAACCATAACAACACCTGACGAAATTTCAACATCTTTAATTTCTCCCGATGCAAGGCGATGCTTCGCTTTAAATATCGTTTTTGAATTAGTTTTAGCTTTCTCAATATTATCCCAAACCGTAACTTCTCCTGCAATATTTAAATCCCAAATTTTAAGATTTAACAGTTCTCTTTTAGAATAACCATAGAACTCACAAGCACTTTCGTTCACATCTTTTATCAACCCATTTTCTGGCGACACAAGCATCATTACGGAAGAACTACCGTAAAAAATATTCTTGTATCTATTCTCCACCTCACTTAACTTCTTCTTTAATTTAACCTTATCGGTTAAATCTACCGCCGAAACTGCAAATTCCTTTTCACTTAACGGAAATGAATCTACATAAATGAACTTCCCAATATCCGAATGATAGGAGTAAAAATTGGTATTCTTGAAATCATTAGTCACAGAATTGAAATAATCAATCCACTCGGGTTCTGTATTTGGAAACAATTCCAACAAAGTCTTACCAATCGCTTTTTCTTTTGAAATTTCTATAAATTTTTCGTTCGCCGGATTCATATCCTTGTAGAGTAAATCCACCAATTCTCCAGATTTATTCTTAATCGTTTCAAAAATAGCTATAGCTGAAGTTGAAGTTGAAAAAAGTGTTTTGTACTTCAATTCACTTTTCAACAATTGCTCTACAAGTTTCTGATTTTCTATCTTATACTCTTCCAAAAAGAACTTATTCATTTCTTCCTGATACAATGCTTTTAAATCAGACTCGATAATCTTTCGGAATTCTACCAGCGAGCATTTTATACCTGAATCGAACTTTATTTCCTCCTCATTTACAACGTATAAAACTCCAAACAAATCTCCATTCGAAAACTTAAGAGGATATCCAAAATAATTGAGGTTATTAAAATTGTTAAGTACAAAATCATCAGAATAAATTTCTTTTTTTGCAGCTAATTCTTTTACATGATCCAAATTTTCTTGAATCTCTAACATTAATGCTTTATTGCATCCATCACTTTTTAATAAAAGCTCAATATTTGATTCTTTAAAATGAGCGATAATTACATTCGAAATATTGAATGTCCTTGAAATGAGATTCAATACATCTTGCCATTTACTTAAAATGCGACTTGAAATCTTATAATTTACAACTTCTGACATAATTTTCAATTCTATTCGATAGTAGAATAAATAGTCAACTAAAAATAATTACAGCAAACATACAAATCAACATAGACTCATATAGCAACCCTGACTATTAATAACAAAATGATATTCTTACCATTAAAAACAACTACAGATACATAAAGTTAAATAAAAATACATTTAACCCAAACATAAATTACAAATAAAATCTATTCATCATTTACTTTCTATATGCCATAATACCTTTATTAAATATATATCACATTCACAAAATGCATTCAGCTAACTCCATTATAAAAGCTCAACTTGCAATTTTATATTTTGTTGATTATATTGAGATTACATTCTAACTTTAAACTACTACAAGGAAGATTTAACCAAACAACCTCCTACACATGAAAGGACTGAAATTTCAAACACGACTTATACTAGGCTTTTCAACCATACTTTTATTTAGTTTTATTATTGGTGTCATTGCATTTATCGAAATTAAAACCATTAGCAAAAACACTGAGTCTATCTATCACCACCCTCTAACGGTAAGTAATTCTGTTCGTGATATCAACATTAGCATTAACGCCATTCACCGATCCATGAAAGATGTTGTTTTGGCAAAAAATATTGAAGAATTATACGAATCAATTTTATTGGTCAACAAACACGATCGCCAGGTTTATGCCTCATTTAAAATTGTAAAAGAACGTTTCCTTGGTGATAAGGAGGTTGTAAATGATGCTTACTCGGCATATCGCGATTGGGAAAAAATCAGAAATGAGGTAATCTTGTTAAAAAAAGGCGGTCACGATGAACGAGCTGCTGATATTACCAGAGGTCGTGGCGCTTTTCAAGTAAATCTTTTGTTCGAAAAAACCAAAATTCTTACTGATTTCGCACAAAGCAAAGCCGATGAATTTTACCACAACACGATAGAATCAGAGGAAAAAAGTATCGCAATTCTAATCTTCAGCATCTCCTTAATCCTGTTGATTAGTTTGGTTACAGCTGTTTGGCTTTCAAAAAGTATTTCTAGACCTATTCATAATTTCATAGAAGAAATCAGTACAATATTCACAAATCAAGATAATTTAATTGATAATGTCCAAAACAAAAGCGAACAGGAAATTCTTGGAATTACATCGAAGAAACTGAGATCAGGCTATCAAAAATTAAATGATTTCAACAAAGAGCTTGATCAAAAAATTGAACAACGCACATCGGAGTTAAAAGAAGCAAAGGAAAAGGCAGAAGAAAGTGAGCAATTAAAATCCGCTTTTCTTGCAAACATGTCTCACGAAATAAGAACTCCTTTAAATTCTATACTGGGGTTTTCGGAGTTCCTAAAAAAAGACAAACTTCCCAAAGAGAAAAAAGAATTGTATTTGAACATGATTGATAATGGAGGACAAAGACTACTTACCATCATCTCCGATATTGTTGACATTTCGAAAATTGAATCCAATCAATTCTCGCTTAGTTATGAAATCACTATGCTAAACGAAATTCTGGATAATTTGGAACGTCAATTCACAATAGTTACCAATAAAAAAGGTATCGAACTAAAAACTGTAAAATCTCTCGATGATTATTCAAGCTTTATTTCAACCGATATTACCAGACTCTCACAAGTGATATCAAATTTACTGGAAAACTCAATAAAATTCACTGATAATGGTACAATTGAATTTGGTTATAAGGTAAACAACAACAAGTTATTATTTCATGTTAGAGATACTGGCATTGGCATTCCAAAAGAGTTTCATCATTTAATATTCGAAAGGTTCCGTCAAACAGATACACAAGAATCAAAACTGCATACGGGAACAGGCCTAGGGTTATCCATTGCAAGAGGAATAGTAGAATTGTTTGGAGGTGACATTTGGGTTGAATCAGAAGAAGGAACAGGAGCTTGTTTCTATTTTGAAATTCCCCATCTTCCTACTGCCTCATCGCAAGTTGATAAAAAAATCAAAACGGACGAATTCTTTTTACATACCGAAGGAAAAACCATTTTGGTGGTTGAAGATGAACCATCCAATTATATTTATATACGCGACCTATTAAGTGAATTTAATTATAATGTAATTCATGCCAAAAATGGCCAGGATGCTGTTGATATCATTAACACCAAAATAGACATTGATTTAATTCTAATGGACATTAAAATGCCGGTTATGAATGGACTGCAGGCTACCAGAGAAATCCGTAAAACAAATAAAAAAGTTCCTGTTATTGCTCAAACCGCTTATGCCATGTTGGAAGATAAAAGACAAGCTCTCAATGCCGGATGCAATGATTATTTAGCGAAACCAATCACCTTTAAGGCTTTCTCTGAAATTATACAAAAACATTTAAGCCATACTAATTGATCAGGGAATATTATTTTGTAGGTTTATAACACAAATAAACCACACTTATTTATGCGACGAAAAGAACGAGAAATAACAGATCGAAATCTCATTGATGAAATTCTAAAAAAATCGAATACCTGCCGATTGGCAATACACGGCACTCCTTATCCATACATTGTAGCTTTAAATTATGGCTACGCTGATAATGCTTTATTCATTCACTGTGCAAAAGAGGGAAAGAAAGTTGATCTTCTAAAAGAGAACAACAAAGTTGGTTTTCAAATTGACCTTGGAAGTGAATTAATTAAGCATACAGAATCCTGTCAATGGACCACAAAATACAGGTCGCTAATGGGAATAGGAGAAGTTGAAATCATTGAGAATTTTGATCAAAAATGCCAAGGTTTAGATGTTATTATGAACCATTCAGGCAAATCGGACAACTACTATCACCCAAGAGCAGTTGAAAAAGTATTGATTCTAAAGGTAAATATCAAGGATATATCGGGAAAGCAAGCGGGTGATTGGCAAGCAAACTAAAGCTTCCAAGCGTCAAAACCCAAGTTAAAAAATTCAAAAAAGCTTCATCTGAAGTTAAAAACAACCGATGAAGCTTATGGTAACAATTCCCTTTTGGAATTTATACTTTTGGGGTTTGTAAATCGGAATTTTCTATACCTTCTTCAATTTCCATCTTCCGGTTTTAAACCAATACAAGGCAATTAGCGTTAGTACTGCCTCAGCAATAATTATGGCATAAAATACTCCTTTTTGATTCCAACCAAATTGAATTGCCAAAAGATAAGCAACAGGAATTTCAACAATCCAAAAACTAATTAAATTTAATAAGGTTGGAGTTTGTGTGTCGCCTGCCCCATTAATCGAATTCAGCAATACCATACCCATTCCGTAGAAAATAAATCCACAACTAATAATTTTAAGTGCTTGAATTCCATTAACCACAATTCCCTGATCATCGGTAAACAATTCAATAAAATAAGTTGGAAACAAGAAGAATATTATTCCTATCAATCCAAGAAATACAACATTAATTCTTCCTGCAGCCCACACCGATTTTTCCGCACGTTCTGACTGATTAGCACCTAAGTTTTGACCAACCAAAGTAGCTGCGGCATTGCTCAACCCCCAGGATGGTAATAAAATGAATATCAAAATACGGATTGCAATGGTATAACCTGCAATGGCAGCACTACCAAACTCAGCCATAATCCTCATCAAACCAATCCAACTTGATGTTGCAATAATGTTCTGCCCTATTCCTCCAACCGACAGCTTAATCAGTTTCTTTATGGTTTTCCATCGTAAAGTAAAATGTTCTAATTTGATATGTATCTTACCACTTCCTTTAAACAATAGAACAAACTGATATACAACCGCCAATCCTCTACCAATACTAGTTGCAATCGCAGCGCCTTCAACGCCCATAGCAGGGATTGGACCTAGTCCAAAAATCAATAATGGATCAAGAATAATGTTTAAACCGTTGGCAATAATCAATACGCGCATAGAAAGTGCAGCATCTCCCGCTGATCGAAATATCGCATTATTAATAAATAGCAACATGATAATCATGTTACTACCCAGAATAATGCTTGTATAACCCGACATTTCATTCACAATGGTAGAATTTGCTCCCATTAATCGCAGCAAGTCCTTCGAAAAGAAAACTCCAACTATTGCGATAAAAACTGAGGCAATCGCTCCGGTTACAATGGCCTGTGCTGAGACTTTTGCTGCTTTCTCGAATTTCTTTTCTCCAACTCTTCTGGCAACCAAAGCTGTTGTTGCCATTGATAAACCAAATCCTATGGCATATACAATTGTGGTAATTGTTTCAGTAATCCCTACAGTTGCAACTGCATCTTTGCCAAGTTGGGATACAAATAAAATATCGGCTATAGCAAAAACCGATTCAAAAATCATTTCCAACACCATTGGTATAGCCAGCATAAATAAGGCTTTCCCAATTCTCCCATTGGTATAATCTTTTTCTTCTCCTGATAAGGAGTCCTTAATCATATTAAACAATTGCCTCCCTCGGTCAATTGCCTTTACTCGTAAAAATTTCTCTTTTAAATTGCTATTATAGTGCATTTTCGTTTTCGCTTTTGATAATGAATTAAACTCTTTATTTTTCCTTCGGTTTTGAAACAATTGTTTGTTCCAACTTTCACGAGCTCCGCAAATGGGGCACAATAATTCATAGGTGTACTCATAATTTTTCCTCCATTAAATTTTTAGGTGTACAAAAATTGTATCGGGCGGCTTACGCCTCCGTTACTTCTGATTAATAATATTTATAGAATAAGGAAAGCCTAAGCTGTTTAGCTCAGATAATTGCAAGGTGAATTTGTGACAAATTTATTCATAGCTTTCCTCCGTTTTTTGCGTGAGTATCACAAATATAAATCAATTTATTTAATTCCCAACAAAATATTTTCTTGTTACAAACTGAATACCAGCTGAAAATTTGAATTGAAGCTAACAAATGTTCTTTTTTATACTCCGAAATTTCCGTAGTATTGAGGTCTAGCAACAAACCAAATAAATCGTAATAAAAAATGAACAAGATCATTGTATCAGCATTGGCTGTAATACTAAGTGTAAATCTTTGCTTTGCTTCCTCTGCCGAGGATAACAAAGAAAAAACAATTAAAAATTGGCTAATTACTGATGCCATCGAACTGCACCTTCCTGCATTCAATACAACCGAAGATTTTAGCGGAAGTACTTTCGAACTGAAAAATCTTTTGCAGGAAAACCAAATGGACCTTTGCAAGATTGCTCCTAAAGAATCAGACAAACTAAATTGGAACAATGAGCAATTAACTTGGAAAAAGAAAAATGCCAACTCTAAAGGTTTTCTTTCTCTTCCGAATAAGGAAAACAAATTGTACTATCTGGTTTCATATCTAAACACTGATCAGTGGGGTGAATTTGAGCTATCATTAAAAAGCTACCCTATGATTGAGGTGTATGTGGATGGCAAAAAACAATTATCGCAATACAAGCATGAAGAGGATGAAGCCAAAGAGTCCAGCAAAAGTCTAAAACTAGAACAAGGACACCACAAAATTGTTGTCAAAGTGCTAAGCAGTTCTAAAAACAATCAGTTTCAACTTGCTTTGAAATCCAAAATTGATGCAAATGCTTTTGAATTGAGTCTTTCTCCAAAACAATTTATGAATATCAACAAAGTTTTAGATGGCACAAAAGTAAAAAGTACTGCTTTATCATTCGACGGAAAATATGCTTTGATTTCTTACAGCAGAACCTTACCTCCATCTGATAAAAGTGAGAACTGGAAAGAAATACAAGAAATTGAAACTGGCAAAATCTTATATACTTTTAAAGGAACTCAACTTGCAAACATCAATTGGCTGCCTAGTGGAAATCAAATTTCATACACCAAGAATTACAATGGTAAAACATCTATTTTTGTTTTCGATTTCGAAAACAACACCGAAAAACAGATTGCTGAAAACATTGCAGATTTCTCTTCCTATACCTGGGCTCCTAATGGAAAATTCATCATCTACAGTGTAGGTAAAAGCAATTCTGAAGACTGGAAAATGAAAAAATTCCAAGGAATGGAAGATCGTTTGCCATGGTACAGATACAGATCGTTCCTTTACAAACTGGATGTAGCAAGCGGTGTAAAACAACGACTAACTTTTGGAACATTAAGTACCAACTTGGCTGATATTAGTGCTGATGGAAAAAACATCCTATTCACAACTTCGCGTCCTGATTACAGCGGATATCCATATTTTAAACAGAATCTTTACCAAATGAATGTTGAAACTTTTAAAGTGGAAAGCATTTGGGAAGACAAATTGGTATCAGGTCAGGCTCAATATTCTCCTGATGGAAAGCAATTGTTGGTACAAGGTGGTCCTTCATGCTTTGGTAAAGTTGGTGAGAATATCGGCAATCATCCAATAGCGAACAATTACGATGGACAACTTTACATCTACGATTTAGCTTCGAAAAATGTAGATCCTATTGCCTATAATTTCGCCCCAGCAATTGATGCATCGGTTTGGAACAAATCTGATAATAAGATTTACATCAAAGCACAAGACAAAGACTATGTGAAACTATTCAGCTATGATATTGGGTCGAAAGAATTCACAGAATTAAATTCGAATTCGGATGTGGTTCGTGGTTTTGACTTGTCGGAAAATGGAAAAACAATTGGCTATGTGGCTTGTGGAATTTCAAGTCCATACAAAGCATTTATTTACGATATTACTTCGAAAACAAATCATGTAATTGCAAACCCTGAAAAGGATCATTTGAAAAATGTAATGTTCGGTAAAACCGAAGATTGGAATTTTACCAAAGATGATGGGACTGCAATTATCGGTCGTGTTTACTATCCTCCTAATTTCGATTCCAATAAAAAATATCCTCTGATTGTAAACTATTACGGCGGAACTTCTCCTGTGGAAAGAAGCTTTGGTGGTCGTTATCCATTGAATATGTATGCAGCAATGGGTTATGTGGTATACTTGTTACAACCAAGTGGTGCTACCGGATTTGGTCAAGAATTCTCGGCTCGACACCAAAACAATTGGGGTATTATTACTACCGATGAAATTATTGATGGTACCAAGAAATTTATCAAAGATCATTCATTCATCGATGCTGATAAAGTTGGATGTATTGGGGCTTCATATGGTGGTTTTACCACTCAGTTGCTACAAACAAGAACCAATATTTTTGCAGCAGCCATTTCTCATGCTGGCATTAGTGATATTACTAGCTATTGGGGCGAAGGATATTGGGGATATTCCTACAGCATGAATGCTACTGGTAAATCATTCCCTTGGAACAGAAAAGACATTTATGTAGACCAAAGTCCATTGTTTAATGCCGATAAAATTACCACTCCAATGTTATTGCTTCATGGTAGCCAGGATACCAATGTTCCATTGGGGGAAAGTATTCAAATGTACCAGGCATTGAAACTACTTGGCAAAGATGTAGAGTTTGTGCAGGTTAAAGGTCAAGATCATTTGATTCAAAACTACAATAAGCGCATTCTTTGGAACAACACGATCTTTGCATACTTCGCAAAATACTTGAAAGATCAACCAAAATGGTGGGATGAATTGTATCCTGATAAAAATTTATAAACCTTTATATCAAAAGAGATTGGCAATTGTCAATCTCTTTTTTTATCCATAACTATTTTGGGGAAGTCATTTTTTTTTCAGAATTGCCTTCCCCAAGTTGGGGAGGGTCTCTTTTTTTTTAAAACAAGCTTCCCCAAGCTGGGGAATGGCCATTTTTAAAAACAATACCCTTTCCCAGTTTGGGGAAAGGCCCTTTTTTCTACAATCACGTTTTCCCAGCTTGGGAAAGGTCTATTTTTTTTCAATTCTAGCTTTCCCAACTTGGGGAAAGCTTTTATTTTTCAGTTTGCATTTCCCCAGCTTGGGGAAGGGCTTCTTTTTTTCAGAGGAGCTTTCCCAAAAATGTAAATAACGTGAATTAAATCCCTTCATTTTCTCATAGACAGAAACTAATGCAATATCAATAATGATAAACTCTATTGATGCTTATGTGAATAATACTTACTTTTAAGAATCAAAAATTAAAAGAACAGAATATGTTAATAGTTATATCACCTGCCAAAACGTTAGATTTTGAATCTCAAGCGAAAACAGATATTCATTCTGAAGCAAACTTTACGAAAGATGCTGAACAATTGATAAAAATTCTTCGCAAACTTAAAGTTGATGAAATTGGAGATTTCATGGGCATTAGCCCTAAACTGGCTCAATTGAATTTTGAACGTTTTCATGAATGGAACTTGCCTTTTACTCCCGATAATGCCAAGCAAGCACTATTGGCCTTTAAAGGCGATGTTTATACAGGTATTGATGCAGAAAGCTTAAGTGATACTGACTTTGAAAATGCACAATCGCAATTGCGCATTCTTTCCGGTTTGTATGGGGTTTTAAAGCCAATGGATTTAATTCAGGCTTATCGATTGGAGATGGGGAAAAAACTGGAAAATAAAAAAGGGAAAGACCTGTATGAGTTTTGGGGAGATAAAATCACGAAATCCATTAATAAAGATTTAAAAGAATACGATCACCAGCACTTAATTAACCTGGCATCGAATGAGTATTATAAATCGATAAAGGCAAAACAAATAAAGGCCGAGATCATTACTCCTGCTTTTAAAGATTTGAAGAATGGACAATACAAAATGATTAGCTTCTTCGCTAAAAAAGCACGAGGATTAATGACTCGTTTCATTATTCAGAATGGAATAAGCAATCCTGATGACCTAAAAGCTTTTGATTTAGATGGATATATCTACAATCCTAACTTATCAAAAGATAATGCTCCGGTTTTCACTCGTGATCATTAAAGAAAATTTACATTATTAAAAAGAGTTTTAAGTCTTGTTTTTGCTCTCATTTTTTACTATGTTTAAGTGTAAGACAATCCGAGTATTAACCCCATAATCCTTCTGCATATGACCACTGAAAACTATGTTGTAAAGTATGGTAGTCTTCTAAAAGAAGAAACCCTTGAAGTTATAGATGATAAAATATTACCTAATACCATTGTTCTCGAAGCGACAAATCCGTTTCCGGGATACTATGAGTATTATGATGGTTTTCAGAAAGATGTTCAGCCTCATTATATTTATTTGGTATTGGATAGAAGATACGATTTAGAAGAATTTACTCGAGCTACTCAAAAAATAATGAACTATTTCGAGGCCAAATTCCACGCTGCAATAGGTACTATTACCATTTATAATGATGTTCATTATGTAATTCGTATCAGAAGACTTAACACTTACGATCAAGTGAAGGAATTACAGGAATGTTATCAATCTGAAGGAATCATATTTAAGACAAATGATTCTATTCCTCACAATTCTAAAGCAATGATTCAATTGAATAAGTTTTTTGCATTGGATATCATCGAAGACGGATACTTTAAAGATCATATTGAACCAAATCATGGATATTTTACCATCCCTGAAAAGCTAAATTGGAAGCAATTTGAGCAATTAACAAAGAAAGTGAAGTACAATATGGAGATGATTCATTTCGATGTTTCTCTGGGCTTTATTTACGACCATTTTAAAGCGATTGATATGATCAGAGTTTATGCTGAAAACTTAAATCTGGATTTAATGAAGAAAATTCGAGCTAAATACATTGAAAGAATAAAATAGATTTACAAAACAAAAAAGGAGGTTTTCAAAATTGAAAACCTCCTTTTTTCATGCAATATTTCCTTAAAATACTGGTGACCGAACTGCCTTAATTCTTTTCCTCCTTTTCTTGGTAGTCGCAAGTGGAAAAGAGAATGATATTTCATGTGCTCCAGTATTCGTATGAATTAACTTAGATATGGCGTAATCGTAACTGTAAGCCACTTTAAAGCGTTCGGTAACGAAACCTGCCATGGCAATAAAAGAGTCGTAATTTGGCTCAAAATTCTGGTTAAACCACAATCCGAATACCACAGAACTCTTACTTGCATATAATCCATAGTTCATCTGAGAAAAATCTCCTTGTTGCTGATAAAGCAATGCTGGGGCAAGAATCCAATTATCAGCATATCTTCTGCTTCTTCCTCCCAACACAAATTCAGCACCTGCGTGAACTGTGTACTTGGTTTGCAATTTGTCTTCCTGTTCGTCATCAAAACTTAAATCTGGCTTAGCCAAGTGATGAGCAGCAATACCGAAATAAAAATCTCCGTAATAAGCTATCGAACCCAATGAGAAATCCCATCCATCTTTTCTCCTATTTACAGGATCACCTGAAGGATTGTGTGGAAATATATTCCCATAAATAGGAGAAACCTGATCGGGAAATACAAGGTTCTGCCAATCTACTTTTTTTTGCATAAAAGCTGCCTGAATAGCTGGACGAATCACAAAATCATCTGTTATTCTCAAGTAGAATGAGTACATCCCAGCAAAGGTGGTTGTTTTTAATGCTCCATCTCCCTGATCATCCTGAATTACCATAACACCTATTCCTCCATTTAAGGTCTCATAGAAGTTATCGAATGCTACACTATAAGTAACGTATGGAAGATCCAAATTTGGCCATTGGTTACGATAGTTTAAGCTAACATTTGAATTATTTGTAGATCCTGCCAAAGCTGGATTCAGGTATAGTTTATTTGCATAAAACTGAGAAAACCGGATATCCTGAGCAAAGCTTTGCACCAACGATCCAACAAATAATAAGCAAAAAACAATCAGAGCTTTCTTCATCTATACTCAATTTATAACTCCACAGAGTTATTCTAGTTAAAAAAGTGATTCGGACATTTGTGTGTAAGTCCGAAATCACTTGTAAAATAAATTTATTTTATTGATAAAATAAAACCTTTTCTTGATTATCTGATCAACATGAAGGTTCCCTTATTGGTAAGTTCACCATTAATAAACACCATCCAAACATATGCTCCTGCCGGACAAAGTTTTCCTTTGTATTTACCATCCCAACCACCGTTGCGACCTACTTCGTCAGTCTTATAAAGCAATTCTCCCCAGCGGTTGTATACATACATTTCAAATTGCTCAATATCGTAATTGATATCTTTTAAATAAAATTTGTCGTTATCATTACTAGAATTTGGAGTAAATGCATTAGGTGATTCTATACCTACCGGTTTCACCTCTACATTCACAGAATCCTTAGCAATACAACCTAAGTTATCTCTTACTGTTAGTTTATATTTACCTGTTTCCGATACCTCGTATCTCTGAAGAATACTGCCTTCCTTACCATCTTCCCACTCAAAGTAGTATGGAGAATATTCCAATGGAAGATTTGGAGCCAATGTTACAGTTTGTCCTTCAAAAATTGTTATTGGTCGATCTTTAACAAGCTCAATCTCTCTAGGTCCACTAAAAATCAAATTATTCAACAATTCTGGTTTTGGTGTTGGATTTATTACAAAATTTTGATCATCGCCACAACCATATTTGTTCTCTACAGTTAACAGATATTTACCTGGTTGATCAATTGTTCTATTAATATCCGTGTATCCATCTTCCCAAATAGGATTTTCCATTCCTGCAATATTCACTTCGAATTTTTCACCCTCACAAGCAAACTTATCTTCTTCCAATTCAGGATCAGCTACCATATTTACAAGTACTTCTCCCTCTGCATCACAACCATAAAGGTCGGTCACACTAATCTTGTAAGTATAAGTTCCTTCAGGAGCATTTACAATCCTCGGACTTCTTGTATTAGGGTTATCTAAATGATCTGGATTCGTCCAAGTAATTTCACCTGCATCACCTACAATATCCGTTAGTAATTGTAATTGGTTACACTGACCTACCGTAGTATCAGAAATGGTAGTTACAATTGGCAGCGGAGCAACTGTAAGCTCAACTAAATCCATATTTGTACAACCATGCTCATCCATAACCGTGGCAACCAATACTTGTGATTTTCCAGGAGTAAATGTTGGAGTCATAGAATTCGCATCATCCAAATCTGCTGCTGGTGACCATTGAATATTACTTTCATCCGTTTCTGCACTTAATTTAAAAGGCTTACAGCTACCAATGGTAGTATCATCTGTAATATTTACCGTTGGCAAAGGATCTACTTGTAAAGTTGTTTTTGATGTAACATTAGAACATCCATTTTCATCGGTATAAGAATAATGAATATTATAGGTTCCTGCTCCTTTCTCTGCTGGATTGAATACTTCTTCAGAAATATCATCAACCCAATAAATACCACCTTCAGGATACCCTCCTGAAAGAGTAAAGCTTTCATTACATACTCCTTTTGATTCAAATAGAGCCAAGTTCACATCAGGTAGAGCATTTAATTTCACCAATGAATCGACTTTTGACTCACAACCAGTAGCAACATCTGTAATCATGATAGAAAGTTCTCCATCCTCCAGTTCACCCCAGGTAACACGAGTACGTAAACCTTTATCTGGTCCAGCAAATAAACCACCTTCTACTCCCCATCCATACTCAATTTCTGGTATTGCATCGGTTGTATATGTAACACGATCTTCCTTAGCACAAAGTACCATTCTACCCAAAATTCTCGAGTTTGGTAATTCATGAACGGTTAATTCTGTTGGTTTTGTTGATCTTGAATCTGTACATCTATCAGAAACAATACATGTATAATATCCACTATTATCTGGGCTTGTTTTACCTAAATTCAATACCGATGTATTTTCTCCAGTTAAATCAACTCCATCCAACTTCCATTGGTAAATTACATCATTACCCTCTACATCTGTTGTAAGCATTACTTCTTCACCAGAACAAACCTCAATATCTGCCATCTCAGATAAAATTCTCAATTGAGGAATTACCTTAAGCGTCATTTCATCGCTAATGACATCTGAACATGAATTATAAACTTTACAAGTATAATTGGCTTCATCAGTAAGCTGAATGGATGTTAAACTCAATACAGGTGAAGTTTTTCCAACTATATCAATTCCATCTTTTCTCCACTGATATTTCAGCTCTTCACCGGTAGCACTTACACTAAATTCTATCAATGATGTGTTTTCACAAGTTTCTACATTGTCACTAACTGAAATAACTACTGGTAATTCAGTCACCTCTAGGTTTCCTGTTGTTGTTACATTACCACATAAACCTGTTACTTGTACTTCATAATTTCCCTCATGCGCTAATTGGGTTGGATTATAATTCAGAATTTTTTGATCCGAAACCTCAACTCCTCCAAAAAACCATTTGTACTTAATATTAGCTGCTCCTTTTACATTTGGAATCCATTCTAATTCCTCGCCTTCACAAATTGTTTTAGCACCAAGAGCTGCAAGAAGAGTTGTATTCTCATAAACACGAACTGTTGTTTTCTCAACAATACCATCTACTGGAGCTCCCTCTCCTTCAACCTTACAAGTATAAACACCTGCATCACCTGCTTTAAGTTCAGCTACATAAAGGGTTAAATTAGTTTCTCCAGGAATTTCAAATCCATCCTTAAACCATTTAACCGATGATATTTGACCAGTGGCACTTATACTCAAACTTAATGGTTCACCAACACATTTTTCTTCCAAACTAACCAATCCATCAGTAATAACAACCGGTTCCTTAACAGTTATCTTACCTGTTGCCAATCGAGTTGCACAAGTGCCATTAATTTCGCAATTGTAATACCCTTCATCAGCAAATTGAATGTTTGTTAGCGTTAATGAATTTGTTTTTTCAGATAAGTTAGTAGTTACACCATCTTTTACATGAGTCCATGTATAAGACAGGTTATGACCTGTAGCATCAACTGTCATCGTGTAATCTTGCCCAACAAATCGCACTACATTCTTTAAAGTAGCTAAAATAATTGTTGAAGGATTCACGGTTAACTGAGTTATTTCTATCAATGTTCCTCCACAACCATTATCATCGGTAACAATGCATTCTACTGTATATACTTTTGGAGTAAATGCATCTTCAGGCAATACTTCTACTCCACTAATTAATAATGTAGCGATAGAAGAAGGCTGAGTGATTCCGTCAATTTTCCATTGGTAAATTAAATCACGTCCTGTAGCTTTTGCTCTAAACACAACATCTTCATTTTCACAAACCGTTTGATTTGCAATTGGGGCTAATGTGGGTTTAGGATTAACAACCTGAGCTCCTACTGAAATATCAGATCCGCATTTATTTGAAACTTCAACCTTATAATTACCTTCCATTGCTGTTGTTGCATCTCCTAAATTCAATTGAACTCCAGCTACAGAATTTGTTGATCCATCTTTTAATGTCCACTCAATATCATCGTAAGATCCAGTTACACTTACCGTACCTAATACCAAAGGATCACCTTCACAAACTGCTATTAAATTTTCGATGCCATCTCCATCAATTGAAGGCGCATGCATAATTGTAATATTAGTTGTGTAAGTAAATGTATTTCCACAATGATCTTCAACAATACATTGATAGCTTCCTGCATCTAAGTCAGTAACTGCAGCAACCAAATAATTCGTTGTTGCTGTTATTGAATTTCCATTATGCGTCCATGTGTAAGATTTTACATCACCTGTTACATCAACTTCAAGGTTCAATTCACTTCCTATACAAATAGCGTCTGGATCAGCCCAATTATTTGCAGTAACAACAGGTTCATATACACTCACATATCCAGATATATATTCCGTAGAACAGCCATCAAACACTTCTACTTTATATTGACCTGATTCACTCTTATCTACAGGTGTAAAAGTATAGTCGGCATTTATTGCTCCTGGAATTTCTCCACCATCTTTATACCACTTATAAGATAACGTTAAAGCCGGATCGAAACTCTGAACACTTACTGATAAAGTTTCCAAGCTACCCACACAATACTCACTGCTATTTGTCCAAGCCTTCAAGCTTAATTGAGAATGATGAACAACTGTAAAATCATCACTTACGTCCGGACAAACACCATTACCAACTGTTACTTCGTAATTTCCGTTATCGCCAGTTCCAATATTTACAATTGCAGTTGTAGAAACTTCTATAGCATCTTTTGTCCATGAGTAAGTTAAGGGTGTAGTTCCTGCAGTTACATCTAATGTAATTTGTTTACTCTCATCGAAACATAAAGCTTGATTATCAATATCAGTAAATATAACTGGTTCATAAACCTTAACTTTTACTTCATTTGAAATATCATCTGCACTTGAACCATCTTTTACAATGCATCGTACTCCCCAGGCTTCCACTGCCTGACTTGCATTGGCAATTGTATAAGTTGATACAGCATCAACAGTTGATACATCAGCAATATTCGCATCCACAAATAAATTATCACCTGTATGGTATTGCCATTGGTAAGTCTGCCCTGCGGTCTTGGTTCCGGTTACTGTGAATACAATATCTTCTCCCTCACATACTACCTGATTACTTGGCTGAACTGCAATCTTATTAACAGCTAATATTGTCAGAGTAGCGAAATCACTTTCATCAACTGCTGAACATGTACTACTCCACGCCTCACATTTATATTGATTGGTATTCATGGATAATGATACCGGATCAATAGTTAAGCTTGCCGTACTTACTCCACTGTAAATTCCACCTTCTGCCAACGCTGTCCAAACTCCACCCGGTGTTTTCTCATACCATTTGTATTCAATTGTTGGTTCGCCTGTGGCACTTACACTAAAGCTTACACTCTCCCCATCCGATGATGTCTGATCGGATGGATCCGTAATTACAACCTCTTCGTAAACTGTAAGGTTGGCCACATTCGTAGTTGCACTATTACATACATCCCCTGATACTACACAATAATATGATTGTCCATTCTCAGGATTTGCTGCAATCGTCAAGGTCTTAGTGGTTCCTACTGAATTACCACCTTTATCGAACCATTCATAAGTAACCGTACCTTCTGCCGTTCCATCTGCATCAAATGATACAGGTACGTCTGATTCACAAATTGCTTTATCCACAGGATGCAATTTGATTTTTGCATTTTCCTGTACAGTTACATTATATACGATATTTACATTGTTACAATTCTGATCATTATAAACCTTACAAGTATAAGTGCCTGATTCTGCCAACTCTGCATTGCCAAGATTTAATACGGAGCCCGTTTGTAAAACTGTTCCACTACCTAATTTTGTCCACTCATACTTAATTTTCTCTCCTGCCGTTGCATCTACCGTTAAACTTAAAGGTGAGTCTTCACAAACAGTTATGGTATTGGTTAAAGCAGTAGCTACAACTATATTTTCCCATACATCAACACTAACTTCATTAGATGGCTGATCTGCACTTGAACCATCTTTTACAATGCATCGTACTCCCCAGGCTTCTATTGCCTGACTTGCATTGGCAATTGTATAAGTTGATACAGCATCAACAGTTGACACATCTGCAATATTCGCATCCACAAATAAATTATCACCTGTATGGTATTGCCATTGGTAAGTCAGTCCTGCGGTCTTGGTTCCGGTTACTGTGAATTCAATATCTTCTCCCTCACATACTACCTCATTACTTGGCTGAACTACAATCTTATTAACAGCTAATATTGTCAGAGTAGCGAAATCACTTTCATCAACTGCTGAACATGTACTACTCCACGCCTCACATTTATATTGATTGGTATTCATGGATAAAGATACCGGATCAATAGTTAAGCTTGCCGTACTTACTCCACTGTAAATTCCACCTTCTGCCAACGCTGTCCAAACTCCACCCGGTGTTTTCTCATACCATTTGTATTCAATTGTTGGTTCACCTGTGGCACTTACACTAAAGCTTACACTCTCCCCATCCGATGATGTCTGATCGGATGGATCCGTAATTACAACCTCTTCGTAAACTGTAAGGTTGGCCACATTCGTAGTTGCACTATTACATACATCCCCTGATACTACACAATAATATGATTGTCCATTCTCAGGATTTGCTGCAATCGTCAAGGTCTTAGTGGTTCCTACTGAATTACCACCTTTATCGAACCATTCATAAGTAACCGTACCTTCTGCCGTTCCATCTGCATCAAATGATACAGGTACGTCTGATTCACAAATTGCTTTATCCACAGGATGCAATTTGATTTTTGCATTTTCCTGTACAGTTACATTATATACGATATTTACATTGTTACAATTCTGATCATTATAAACCTTACAAGTATAAGTGCCTGATTCTGCCAACTCTGCATTGCCAAGATTTAATACGGAGCCCGTTTGTAAAACTGTTCCACTACCTAATTTTGTCCACTCATACTTAATTTTCTCTCCTGCCGTTGCATCTACCGTTAAACTTAAAGGTGAGTCTTCACAAACAATTATGGTATTGGTTAAAGCAGTAGCTACAACTATATTTTCCCATACATCAACACTAACCTCATTAGATGGTTGAGGTGTACTTACTCCATCACTCACAAGACATCTGAACTCCCAGTTTTCCATGTCTTGGGTTGCTCCTGAAATTGTGTAGGTAGATACTTCTACATCATTCTCTAATTTTGCATTCTGAAAATTATCATCTCCAGTGTGATATTGCCATTGGTAAGTCAGTCCTTTGGTCTTGGTTCCGGTTACTGTGAATACAATATCTTCTCCCTCACATACTACCTCATTACTTGGCTGAACTGCAATCTTATTAACAACCAATATTGTCAGAGTGGCGAAATCACTCGTTGCACTTGAAGAGCAAACTGTTCCATCACTAACAACAACACATCTGTATTGCTTTCCATTATAAGTTGCTTTATCTGCATTTGCTATTTTTAGTTCAGAAGTTTGAGTTCCTGAATATTTGTCAACATTATTAATGTCTTTCCAAGTTCCATCAAAAACTTGCCATTGATAAGAATAGTTTGGCTCACCAGATGCGATTACACTAAATTTAGCATCTGCCCCATCATCAATAGTTATATCCAAAGGATTTGTTACTGCAACTTCTTTTATAATAGTAAGAGTTGCTTTTCCTGATGTTGCCGTTCCACAACTTCCAACTATTCCTGTTACTTCACAATAATAAGTTTCACCATCAACTAAAGTGGTTTCGGTATAAGTTGCTGATGTAGCTCCAACAATTTCACCTGCACTATTGTACCACTGATAATTTGCGCCACCTTGCGCATCACCTGAAACTATAAAATCCACTGAAGTTTCAGTTTCACAAATTATTTTATCAGATGGATTTGTAACAGTTGGATTTTTATTTACCACTACATCAAATGATAGTGTTTGATTACCACAACTCAAATCATCATACAATTCAACTTTGTAAGTTCCCGCTTGTGTTAATTCAGCATTGCTAATACTGTAAGTAGGTTGATCCGACAATATAGTACCTGGTTCTATTTCCTTATACCATTTGTAATGAATTTCATCTCCACCTGCATTTGCGGTAACAAATAAACTTACCTCGTCATTTTCGCAAACTGTAGATGTTGCTGAAGATTGAGCTGTAATTACAATATTGTTTTTAACATCTAAATTAATAGAAACCTGATTATCACCACAATAATCAGAACTTACTTTAGCAGCATAAGTTCCATCATCATCAGGACTTGCTGCAGGATTAATTACAAAATCAGTTGCAACTGTATTACCATCAGTTACTAAAGCTCCATTTTTCCACCAACTAATCCCATTATGTTCTCCACTTTCTGTGATTTTTAACTCAACGAGGCCAGCGCATTTGTTTACGTTGTTATCAATGGTACTTAGTATTGGTTTCTCGTGAACTTGAACAAAATACTTTTTCTCTAAATTATCACAATTTCCAAGGCTTGTTACTTTTGCTTTGTAAGTATAGGTTCCTGGTATATCGTGTTTACTTAATTGTACCTGATTTACATCTCCAAAACCAACTAGTGGATTATCAGTATTATTGGTCCAACTTACAGTATAAATATCTGCATCTCCATTCACTTCAATATTAAGAACTGGCTGTTCTCCTTGACAAATATGAATGGTTTCATCGGCAGGAGAAACTATAGAAACATGTTCGTGTACAATAAGCTCTCTTTGAATATTAACAACATCTCCACAAGTTAAAGTAACTGCACAATAATATATTCCTGCATCATTAACTGTTACAGGATTAACGGTTAGTGAACCTGTTGATTCGCTTAAGATTGTTACATCTCCTGCTTTATTTTCAAAACTCCACTCAAAGTTTGGAGTTCCAGTATAAGCAATATCAATACGGAAATCGGTATCGCCAACACATTTTTCAATTGCAGTTCCTATAGTAGAAGTAGTTACTTTTTCAATACTTAAATTAGCTGTTGCAGTTTTTGAATTTCCACACTGATCTGTTACAATACATTTATATTGTCCTAAATCTGCATCCTGAACATTCATTAGACTCAAGAAATTCGTATTTTCTCCTACAATGGTTGTATTTGTATTGTCTTTCCATTCGTAAGTCAATTCCGACAAAGGTAAAACATCCTTCACTTCAACCACAAAGTCAACATCTTTTCCAATACAGGTCGCTTTGTCCTCCATTGATACAGCACCAAAATCAGGAATCAAGTTCCATGTAAATTTTTGACTAACCGGATCACCAACACAATTTGGTACAGCAATAAATTCCCATGTCCCTTCGCTTGTTGTATTCACTTCGAATGTGTATGGATTTGTAATTACAATTTCAGAATCGTCTGGTTTTTTAGCCTTGTACTCAGCAACGGCACCATTATCATTAAAAGTAACGGTTACGTTTGTTGGACTACAAAAAGGACCAATAGCACTTGGAGTAATTCCATTCACAACCATTTTTGGCACCACTGTTAAATTTGCTATAGATGACTTGGTATCACATCTATTCGAAACTGTAACCTTGTACTCTCCCGCATCAGAAAGTTCTATTGGAGTTATAATTTTCTGAGCAGCATCTCCTTCTAAATCAGCACCGCCTTTTTGCCATGTAAAATTATAGAATGATTCAGGTTGAGAAAGTAAAACTGAAAAAATATGATTCCCATTTCCTTCACACAGATTCGCATCCTTTAAAGGATCGGTAATTGTAACATTAGGGTATATATCTAAATTATCAATAGGAATTGTTAGATCTCCAGTACATTCAACACGACCATCAACAGTTGTATAAACACTGGTTGCACTTACTGAATAGGTAAGATCTCTATGAGCCATTGTTGCCGGAAATTTTAAAATTGAACCTTGTTCTGTCAAATCTGTGGTTCCTTCTTTCCAATTGTAGACTATCGTACCATTACCCGTTGCATTTGCTGTTAAAATAATATCCTTATTCTCACAAAGATCAGGGTTTACCGTTAATGAATTTAAAACTGGTGCAGACAATACTTCTAAGGTAACTTCATCAAATGCCAAACCGCATCCATTTTCAGCTTCGCACCTAACTACATAGGTTCCTGCATCATATCCGGAAAATACAAAAGGATTTTCCAATGAAACAGGATCATCCCCTCCATTTACATACCATTTAACCTGACCTGCATCACCTGTTACCAATGCATTTAAATTGGCAGATGTACCAAAACAGAAATTTGTTTTGTCAGCATCAATACGAACTGTTGCAGGTTCATCTACCAGAACAGATAAATCAACATGCACATCATCTGATGATGTTCCACAATTTTTATAATCTTCTTTAAAACTAATTTTACATCTATAATCTCCTTCGTCATCCTGATGTGGGTTCAAGAAAATTAATTCATGTGTTTTGGTTCCTGAAAATTCACCAGCTACATCGTCTAAGTCAATATAATTTCCAGCTACATCCTTTTTAGACCAAGAATAACTATACCAACTTGTATCTCCATTTGAAACATCTAAAGAATTTTGTACCCCTTCACAAAACTGGAATGTTTTACCATTATTTGAATAGCTATAATTAGGAATTACTTTCGCTTCAAATAAATCAGTATCTTCTACTGCTTGAACAAAACTAATACTGTCAATGGCAAAAAAGGTTCCTTCTCCATTTAAGTTGTTATTTAATATTTTTATTGAGGCATTTCTTGCGCCATTTGGCCTCCATAAAGCTGATACTGACTGCCACTGATCGGAGCGATCAATTCTAAAGTTCTCAACAATTGTCTCGTTGTTAATTAACACTTTAAGAGATTGAATATCCGCAGCATCACTTTTAGCTAGTCGACCATGCATCTTAAAAATGTAATTAAACTTACTCTCCACCTCCATTTCAGCTGAACGATAGATGGTATCATTCTGATTTTTAGAATATGCCAATAACATCTTCCACCCGCCAATAGGATTAAAATCATTTAGTATCGGATTTTCATCTTTAGGTCGTCCAGTAATCGCAAATTGACCAGGATCTACCAAATTATTCGTAACCAACTCATAATAGGAATCAAATCCATTGTATCCATCTAAAAAGTCGCCATTAAACAGAATTTCCAAACTTGGATCTCTATAATAAGCTCTAACTTGCCATGTTGTATTTTCATTTGGAGCAGGAATTTTTAATGAACTATTTATAAAATTAGGTCCTTCCCATTCTGTTTCTCCTCCAATATTTACAACCTCCTTGTACCATTCGTAAAAATCCGGATCTCTTCCTGTATTATCTTTTATCGATACAATTATATCATCATCGTAACTTTCACAAATCAAACTTAAATCTGTTTCGATATTTAGCTCGGGATGAATTGGAGATACCGCTTTTGTAAAACCAGAATAATATCCAGCTGCACCTAATGTATTTGAGCTTGCTGTCCATGCAACATTTATGGCCTTATCTCCTGTGAAACGAGAATCGCCTGAAATACCAGAAACCGTATAGTAAACCCACTCAGTTGAGCCCAAAATATCTTTGGGATCGTTTAAAGTAGTACCATTATGCTTGACATTAACATTCTTTTGTGCTAAAACTGTAACAGTTGGACTAATATAATCTCCACTGGTAATTTGTTTGGCTTTAGGGATTACAACCTCTTTCATTCCCAGTGCAGTTAATGGTGGAATAAAATTCAAACCAATATTTATCCAATCTTCATTCGTACCACACATAGTCTGATACACATATATATCTTTTCCTTTTGAATTGATAAATAGTGTTGGAATATCATCTGGATTAACAATATCATCCAGAATCATAAAATCTCCTGGTTCTGCTAATTCTCCTTTAAAAACTTCATTCACCCAAATCTCTGTATTTGCCTTAGTAGCAACTACAATGGTTCTTTCTTGACCAGCATGATAAGCTGTCGGATCAGGCTCAGCTCTACCTTGTCCTTTCATCACTATATACTTATCTCTAACCTGATCAACAGGAACGATTTGATCAAAACCTATATCCTGAGAAGGTTTAGCTCCTGCAGTCCAAGAGCCTGAATTCACAACAATATCTTTTGTTGAAGTAATGTGCGTACCATTCATTCCATTACGCACCTCTATTGATTCACTTCCAAATTGATCACTGTGTAAATTTGTTCCAAGTGTATAAGTTTGTCCTTTATTTAAATTAACCGTAACTGTTTCGTTAGGTGTAATTGACTTTAAAACAACTTTGCCTCCTTCATATTTGGTAATATACTTACACTTTATACCAGAAAATGTAACCGTAGTAACACCATCTTCTACTGCCATTACCGAAATGGAATGACTTCTAATAGGTCTAGTATCTCTATAAGAATAATAATCTAAAGGATCTCCATTTAAAATCGTGTGACCATACAAATGACCTGAATAAAACTCTTTCCCTTTTGCATAAGCTCCTTTTGCAGACAAAGAAAATCCATGAGTCAAAGCTCTGCCTTCACCACGATTACTATAACCATGTCGAATATTTGCAAAAAAAGGTCCATCGTACGAAAAAATCCTAAGGCCATGTCCATCAAGTGGCTTATTTAATTCTTTCGGACCAATAATTCCATATGAGTAACTGCAGCCATCAGGATAGTAGTAATTACTGTGTTTACTATATGTAGCCCCCGATGGAGTTCTAAACACATAAGTCTCACTATGGTTTCTATTAACTGTGAATGGTCCAGCTATTTTATTACCTTGACCATCTTCAATATAAACATTGATATCTTTCTCTGAGTTTGTTGATAAAAACACCTCTTGCTTACCAACCTGAGAAGAACAATAAAATGGTGGTACATAGTGCTCATAGTCATACTGAGCAAATCCAGACAAAGGAATTGCTAATAGTATAAAAATTGAAATTGACTTTAAAATTTTTTGAAAACGAGTAAAGATTTTATCATTTCTCATATTTATAGATTCAAAGTTATATTCGTTAAGTCTAAAAGAATTCTTTGCTAACATTTCAAATCACTTCTTTCCTATCAATTCGCAATAATCCAACAAAGACTATTTCAGTGAGTTAGAGTTAAAGTATTCAATACATACCATTAAGTTATTGTACGTATATTATAATTTATTCCACAAATATACCTTTTAAACTGATAAAAGGGTTTATTTGTTACATGTTTGTATAAACATTTAGTAAAGTTAAGAAATATTAAACAAGAGGTCAAGGTTAAAAAAAACGGTCTCTCCAAGGAGAGACCGTTAAGCCTTATAAATATTAAGCCTGCAATTATTTCATGATAGCTTCTACTTCTTCAACAGAAATAGGAATTCTTTTACCAATTAACCTATTTCCAGTTTCTGTCACAAGAACATCGTCTTCTAAGCGAATACCACCAAAATCACGATATTCATTCACTTTATCGAAATTAATGAATTCTGTATGTAAACCTTCGTTTTGAAACTTATCAATCAAAGCAGGAATAAAGTAGATACCTGGTTCATTTGTCAAAACAAATCCTGGTTTTAATTCCTTACCTAAGCGCAAATAAGCTGTCCCGAACTGATCAATTCTCTGAACTTCATCATCATAACCTACATAGTTTTCACCAAAATCTTCCATATCATGTACATCAAGCCCCATCATATGTCCCAATCCATGCGGCATAAATAAAGCATGAGCACCAGCCTTCACAGCTCCATCTACATCACCTTTCATTAAACCAAGTTTTTTCAAACCAGTTGCCAAAACTTTACAAACCTCAAGGTGAATGCTCTGATATGTAACTCCTGGACGAATCAATTCATTCCCTTTGTTGATTCCTTCCAATACGATTTCATAGATCTCTCTTTGCTTTTGGCTAAACTTGCCTCCAACAGGAATTGTTCTTGTATTATCAGAAGCATAATGAGTATCTGTTTCTGCACCACTATCAACCAATAGCAAATCTCCTGCTTTTAAAAGATTCCCATGTTCATGATTGTGAAGTGTTTCACCTCTTTTAGAAACAATAGCGGGGAAAGATAGCAAACCTCCTGCTCGTAATGCGATCGCCTCACATTCGCCGGCAATTTCTCGTTCATAAACGCCATCCTTTGCCATTTTCATAGCTGTAGTGTGAATTTCATAACCAATTGCTGCAGCTCTTTCTAATTCTTTAATCTCGTATTCATCCTTAATTTCACGTAAAGCAACAACAGCTTTAATAAATTCCACTGAAGCATTCTCCTTAATAGAATCAAGAGGAGTTCCTAACATTTCGTGAATTAATATCTTATTCTCTGCTCGATAAACAGGTAAAAAGTGAATTTTACGACCTTCTTCCACTGCTTTTGCAACAAAAGTTTTTAATTCGGCAAATGGAGCTGTATTCTCCAATCCAAACTCTGCAGCTTGATCCACAACACTTGGCTGAGGCCCCATCCAAATGATATCATCAATATCTACATCATTACCAAAAACATAGTCTTTGTTATTATCTATATCGAAAACACCAGCAAAACCAGGGTGATCTATACCAAAAAAATATAAAAATGTACTATCCTGACGATAATGGTAAATATTACCAGCATAGTTCATTGGAGCGTCTGGATTACCAAGAACAATCGCAATTCCATCTTTCATTGATGCACGCAATTTCTCACGTCTGTTTATATAAACTTCTTTTGGAAACATGTTAATAGTATTTAAATTTTAAGATTTTGTAAGATACAAAAATAGCTTGCTTTTAAATTCTTTTTTATGTCATTTATCAGTTTAATCCATAAAAAAAGGCCTCCAAAACGGAAGCCTTCAAATTTTGATATCAGTTTATCTATAACTTTATTTCTCTATCTACGGTTTGATCCAAAGAAATTAGAGTTTCCGTTTTGGATACTCCATCAATATTCTGAAGTGTATTTATCAACACATCCATAAGGTGTTGATTATCTCTACACAACATTTTCACCAAGAATGTATAATTACCTGTAGTAAAATGACATTCCACAATTTCCGGAATTGCCTCAATACTATCAACAACCATTTTATATTGATGCGCATGATCTAAAATTATACCTACAAATGCACAAACTTCGTAGCCTAAAGCTCGAGGTTTCACAATAAAACGCGATCCATCAATAATGCCAGCGTCTTCAAGTTTTTTTACACGCTGATGAATTGCTGCTCCCGAAATTCCACATTCTCTGGCAATTTCCAGAAAAGGTATACGTGCGTTTTTGATCAAATAAGACAATATCTTCTGATCTACTTCATCAATTTGAATCTTCATGTTCTAACAATTAGGGTCAATCTAAATGGCTTATAATCACTATCCATTAGATGAATTCTATACAATTAACTTGCAAGCATCTTACAAATCATTATAATAATAGCAAAATTAATAATAATTTATAACCATATAAAATCTATTCACCTTTGATTACAAATTTAGAATGATTAAACTCTACATGATTTTAAATCAAGAGTATCAAAATTTGACAACAGGTAATTTCAAATAGAATGTTTAAAAACCAATTCAACTCACCAATAAAAAGTTATTTTTGCCAAAAACTAGGGTAATAAGATTGATCTTAAGATTTTAAACATGAGAAAACTAAAACCTGTAATGTTCGTTGGAACAGGATCTGATGTAGGAAAAAGTATTGTAAATACCGGATTCTGTAGAATTCTAAAACAAGATGGATACAATCCGGCTCCATACAAAGCACAAAACATGTCATTAAACTCTTATGCTACACCCGAAGGGTTTGAAATAGGAAGAGCTCAGGCGGTTCAGGCAGAAGCATGTGGCATCGATTGCCATACTGATATGAACCCCATTCTTTTAAAACCAACAAACGACAAAAGTTCTCAGGTAGTTTTAAACGGAAAGCCTGTTGGCACACAAAGTGCATATGATTATTTCATGGGAAATAATAAATCTGCTTTGTTTGAGGAGGCCAAATCTGCATTTCATCGATTAGAAAAAAGGTTCAATCCAATAGTTTTGGAAGGTGCAGGAAGTATTTCTGAATTGAACCTTAAATCCAGAGACATTACCAATATGAAAATGGCAATGGAGACCGATTCGGTTACTTACCTTATTGCCGACATAGACAAAGGTGGTGTTTTTGCCAGTGTTTACGGCAGCATTGCTCTTTTGGATGAAAATGAACGAAATCAAATCAAAGGAATTCTTATCAACAAGTTTCGTGGAGACATCAAGCTTTTTGAAGAAGGAAAAAAAATAATTGAAGACCTTACTGGCAAACCTGTAATTGGAGTCCTTCCCTATTTTAGAGATATTCATATCGAAGAAGAAGATTCTGTAAGTTTAGAAAAGAAGTTTAGCAATGCACAAGAAGGAAAAATCAATTGTGCTGTTATCCTGCTTCCCAGAATGGCGAACTTTACCGATTTTTCAGTACTTGAACATGATCCTAGAGTGCATTTGTACTATACCAATAATATTCAAGAAATTGAGAATGCTGACATTGTTATTATTCCTGGAAGCAAAAACACAATTTCTGATTTACAAGAATTAAAAAACAATGGTGTGGCCAAATCCATAATTAATGCTCGCAAAAATGGCAAAAAAGTGATTGGCATTTGCGGAGGATATCAAATGATGGGAAGTATAATCTCTGATCCCAAAGGCATCGAAGGTAATATCAAGCAAATTAGTGGACTTGGATTATTGCCAATTGAAACAGTAATTACAGAAGAAAAATTAACTGAGCAATGTGAATTTGCTTTTAAAAATTATACAGATACCTGTGAAGGTTATGAAATTCACATGGGACAGAGCAAATCACTAGTTCAAGGTAATAGTTTGAATAAATTATCGAATGGCAAGCAAGAAGGATATATTTTAGATGATAATTGTTGGGGCTCTTACATCCACGGAATTTTAGACAATCAAATTGTTATCAATGATTTACTATCAGGTTTTGAAGCGATATCTAATGATGAATTCAATTATAAAAAGTTCAAAGAAGAACAGTACGATAAATTAGCCGATGTAATTCGCGAAAGTGTTGACATGAAGCTATTTTACCAACATTTATCGCAAGAGTAAAATATGGAAGTAAATAACAGATATATAATTACCGGTGGCCCAGGCTCTGGTAAATCAAGCCTTTTAAACGCATTAATTAATAAAGAATACAAAGGATTTGAAGAAATATCACGTATTGTTATTCGGGAACAACACGAAATAAATGGTGATAAACTTCCGTGGAAAAACCTTGCTGCTTTTGCTGAAATCTGTTTTGAAAGAATGAGTAAACAATTGAGAGATTGCAACTCAACAAATTATTGTTTTTACGACAGAGGTATTCCTGATATCATTGCATATGTGCGACGCGGCAGTCTGAAAGTTCCAGAAAAATACTATGAAAAAAGCAATCAGTACAACCCAATTGTATTTATTGCTCCACCTTGGCAAGAGATATTTATAAACGATGCCGAACGCCCTGAATCCTTTGATGATTCAATGGAAATCTATCAATTTTTAAAAGAAACCTACAATGAACTTGGTTTTCAAACCATTGAACTTCCGAAAGTTTCCATTAAAGAAAGAGTAAAGTTTATTGAAAATTACTTATCAGCTTGCAAAGACTGAGTTACTCCTTCAATTACAGCCTTAGCCAATAACTCTCCAAACAAAACATGTTTGCCGCAATAAATAACTTCGGGACCACCTCCACAAGCAATTGCTGCAGAGTCGGTCCCTGTTCCTGTTGCTATATTGTTAGAAACCCGGCTTTTAATGTTCAAATCTTGCATACACGCAGCTTTGGCTTCTGCAACCATCATTAAGCATTCGACCATAGCTGCATCCGATAAACTAGCATTTGTTACGATTAGTATATTAATGGTACCTACCTTCTCACACTCCTCATTCATGAACTTGTAATCAGCTGGATCACCTGCTCTTCTTGCATTTGAAACACCCGCAGTTACCAATGCATCAATCCAAACCCCCTGTTCTTCAATGTGAACTTTGCGAAAAGTTTTCATTATAGCAGCTGTCATCATGCCAACACAAACACCCCCCCATGAATTTGTTTCAACCATCCTGGCAAGGCTTACTTGTGGCTTTTCAAATTCAGTTCTCTCACCATTAAAATTTGCATCAACCTTTGTATTCAGAAAATGCTTTGCATTTTGAAATCCTCCATTTAAAATTGCAGAACTAAGTATTTTAGTCGGAGTATCAAATTCTACATGTAGAAATTGATGGTTATGCTCTATATTGTATTTCATCCTAATCTAATTTCAGTTGTTGCGAAAAAGCAAATTCAACAGCTTGCTCGTACTTCTTAATCCCTGCCGATTTCTTAATTGCTTTAAATACTTTTTTGTCATTTTCGAAATGCGACGAAAAGTACTCCCAAAATGGCTTCATTTTTTGCATGATTTGAGAATCTCCTTGCAAATACGAGGAGTACAATTTAAAAATATCATTATGCATATTTTTAAGTTGATTTCTTCTCTTATCAGAATCAGGCAAATCAATTCCTTTTATTTTATGTGGCAACCAATAATCTTTCAGCAAACCACGCCCTATCATTACATGTTGCAAGTCTGGAAATAAGCTTTTAATCTTATCAAAATCCTCTTTACAACAGACATCTCCATTGTACCCAAGGTAAGATCCATACTTCTCATACAAATCATTAAACCGATTTAAGTTTACCTTGCCTTTATAAAGCTGCTTTCCGATTCTAGGATGAAGTATTACTTCTGAAATATTATAACCCTTTAGGATCGGAAGTATTGAATCAACTTCAGAATCATCGCCTAAACCCAATCGCAACTTTACCGATAACTCTAATTTATTATGAAATGTCGATTTTAAAATTTCTTCCACCTTATCCGGATTTGGCAACAATCCCGATCCTTTTCCTTTTTTTGTTACCATTGGATATGGACATCCCATATTCCAATTCATTTTGTTATAACCTAATTCTGCAAAGTACGTCTCAAAAAAACTTAATTCTTCAGAACTCCCACATAAAAACTGTGGAATCAAATCAGTACATCTATCTTTGTAGGGTTCAACCTCTCTTTTATGGGCAGTCTTTACGATACCATCATTCTGTAAAACGAGAAAAGGAGTATAGAACTCATCTATACCCCCAATATTCTTTTGATAGGCTTGTCTAAAAACCCAGTCTGTATATCCTTGTAAAGGAGCAAGCGAAATTTTCATAAAACCTCTTTATCGTCCAAAACTTAAGACTCCTAACAACTGTTTGCGTTGGCGATAATAGCTTAATCCCTCATCTGTTGCAATACTTTTTACAAACTCATCGATCATAGTATCGTATATCGTTCCAAATTTAAAACGCTCAGGCGGATACAACTCTGGATTATGCATATCCTCCAAACGGGAAAGATACATACGTCCAACCATCTCGCCACTTAAATCACTTCTATACATTCCTTGTGCAATTCCCTTTTGAATGTTGATCTGAATTTTATCAAAAATAAACTCCATTCTATCTTCCATATGCTTTGCATAAATTTCTGGAAAATATTGCTCAAGTTCCATTGTTATCGAAGGCGTAACATGCTCAAACTTATCATTAATCTCCTGACTGACAATAAATAAGATATCAATAGCATTCTGACCTTCGAAGTTGTACTCAAGAAAAATTGCCTCAAAACTCTTTCTCTCAAACTCCAAAATTTTCTCTACCAATTCTTCTTTAGAATTAACAAATTTTGAGATATCTTCTTGTGTTACACCAAAATCTTTAATTTTTTCAAACGAAAAATCCTTTAAACCGTTCTTCAACAGAAAAGTTCTTACTTTTTCTATAACCTGTACAAACTCCTTATCCATATACACTTATCCCTATAAATTCTTCAAAATTGCACCAACACAATTCCTCAATTCAATATAGCCATAAAATTAAGAAAATTCGAGTGGTAAATCTAATACAACATGTAAATGATTTAATTTTTCCAACAATATTTTAACAGAACAGTGATACATATCAAATATCAACAGAAATGATTATCGTTCTAAAACAGTATAAATAAGTTCCACCTATTATTCATCAATTAACAGCTTTTCGTTGACAAAATGAGTTTATTCGTAAAAATCGGAGTTACAATAGGGTTGGATTTAAAAACAAATAGTATCTTTAATGCAGAATGGATACTTTTAATACATAGGGTGATTGAAAGTTCTTTTTCATAAGTAAATTTAAGTAGTAGTTTTTGGGCGGCTAGTCACCGCCCATTTTTGTGCTTTAAAATAAGATATTTCGCATTTTTTCAAATACTTAATGAAATAGTGTGCTCCGGCATTCAAGAACTTTAAAAAGCTGCAAGTAATCATCTTGCAGCTTCTTATTTATTCCTTATCCAATTCCTTTTCAATTACTTTTTTCATGGCTTCAAACTCTTCCGGGTTAAATAGCCTCGTTAGGAAAATTATTTTTCCATCTCTATCAATAATCACATTGCGAGTAACTCCACTTTTAAGATTTGCATATTTTGCAAAAATATTAGCTCCATCATCCAATCCAATAGGATATGTAATCCCTGTTGCTTTTATTAATTTATTGGCTTTTTCAAGAGGTTCATCTCTGTCGATACCGAATAAAGCAAAATCCTTATTTTTATGAGCCTTCCAAATATCATTTTCAATATGCGGCATTTCTTTTCGGCAAACCCCACACCAACTAGCAGTAAATTGTAGCATCACCACTTTGCCTCTATAATCTGATAATTTAATTGTGGAGCCATCTGTTAATTTCATTTCAAAATCAGGAGCCATATCTCCCACTTGTACGATATATCCACGGCTATCTCTTTCTTGTGAAAAAGATGTAAAAACAAATATCCCCAACAAAAGTGTAAGTAAATTAATTCTCTTCATTCTATTCAAATCTAATCTATTAGTAATAGGTCGTAAACCTATTTAATTTCAACACAATTTCAAATTTTTTAACGAAATTGAACAATGTTTGGCATAGTTCATGCCTAAATGCAAATGAACTAAAAAGTAAAAACATGAAAAATATCAAATTAATTGTTGTTATAATTTGCCTCCTAGCCTCTGCAAATAGTTTTGCTCAGCTTAGTGGAAAAGCTAAACGACAACAAAAAAAAGAATTTAAAAGGCAAGAAATTGAACAAATGGTAAGCAATCAAAAATTTACATTTATTCCGCGTTCGCTTACAACAAGTTCTGGCTTCACCAAAGATTTAAACTTTTCGTATGAATTGGAATTAAATCAGGATTCTACAAAAGCTTATCTTCCCTTTTGGGGAAAAGTCCACATCGCTAAAATTAATGATGAAGGAGGTATTCTTTTTGAAACAACTGCGGATGATTTAGAAATTAAAAACCTTAATAAAAAAGGCTATGAAATAAGATTTAAAGCCAAAGGAAAAGAAGATACCTATCAAATAAAATTGGAAATTTATAAACAAGGTTATGCAAGTTTATTCATTACTTCTAATAATAAAAGCCATATCTCCTACTATGGACACATAGAAGCAATTAAAAAGAAATAACTATTGTGAGTTTAAAGAAAACATGTCTAATATTTTCTTTTTTACATCATTTTTTCGAGAAGTCAAATACATAGTCACAGCCTTACGCATCAGCTTATCCTTTACAAGAAATTCTCTTAAGAGATAAGCTGATCCGGCATATGGCAATGCAGCTATTAGTATATCTAACAGTTTTACTTTTCCACGTAAATTATACGTTATATACACCAACTTTGCCAAAATATTACCCAATAAAAAAAGAATGGGCGGTGTCAATACTTTATAATCCACAACTCCATGAAAAATGGCATATACAATGATTCCTGGAAACAATACCGAATCAATAATACCAGCTACAATAGCCCAACCCGCAAGAACTGAACTCACATAAAGGATGCCAGAGAATCCATTATTAGTAATGGTTTTAACCAGATAATCCTTTTCTAATTTTTCAAAATCTTGTGACTGGCTCACATAGATACAAAAAGTACTTTTTGCACATGAACATTTCTCATCGTAGCTTAACGAACCTTTCATTTTACCTAATCCTATTTTTTAAGTAATTCTCTATACAATTTAGGTAAGTTTGCACTATAAATAAGTATCACACTAAGTACTAAAGCTGCTATAGCCATTGCAAACAACTGTCCGTTATCCGAAACTCCATCAACAACCACCTCAATCCCCAAAGGTGTGAAAAGGTGAAAACCTATAGCTCCTACCATTAAACCTGCAGTAATTATAGATGCAATCTTCCAATAGTTAGGTAAAAAGAATAGAATACCGGTAATCAATTCAATTGTTCCGATTCCATATCTTCCCCAAGGCTCCATTCCAATAGTCGAAAAAATATGAACAGCCTGTGGGTGACCAGAAAATTTAAAATGTAAGGTCTGAATTAAAATTATTGCTGTTACAATTCTTAATAACATTTCAATGGTTCTATATTTTCTTTTCTCTTTCATGATATGCGACTTAAATTCAACTTAAAACTACAAAAATGAATGAATTCTTTGAAATTCATCTTGATTACAATTGCAAGTTAGAACAATCGTTACTAACAAATTGTGATTCAAATTACAAAATCCGTAATTTCATAAAATCTTCTGAAAGCCCCGAGAAGACTACATACTTTTGCGAAAGACGACGTACTAATCAGAAGGGAAGCTTACTTTTCAGAAGGGAGACTAACCAACCAGAAGAAATGACTTCTTTAGCCGCAGGAAGCTTTACTTTACGTAAGGAGAGCTTTAAAACCCGAAGGAAAACATTCTATTACCAAGGTTTGAAAATAGCCTTCGTTTTATAATAAATAGCATAAAATGTATATTTGAATTTTAAAACTAAACCTAAAAGATGAATTTTAATAAGCTAAGAAAGGCATTCCTATTTCTGCTTAGTGGAAGTATTTTTGCTTGTAGCCCCCCTGAAAAGGAGCTTAAAAAAGCCGAATCGGTTATTTCTACCGAAAGAATGGTAGAATATATTAAGGAATTGGGATCTGATGATTACCAAGGGAGAAAACCATTCTCAGAAGGAGAAACAAAATCTATAAATTACATTGCCAAGCTGTATAAAGAAATGGGATTGGAACCTATAAATGGAGATTCTTACTTTCAGGAAGTTCCATTGGTAGAAGTAACAGTTGATGTTCCGGAAGATATAAAATTACAATCCTATAAAGGCAAATCAGAATTAAAATACCGCGACGATTTCGTGATATTCTCAAGAAGATTGCAAGATGATATTGAGTTAAAAAACTCTGAAATGGTTTTTGCCGGTTATGGAATTGTTGCGCCTGAATATGGTTGGGATGATTACATAGATCTGGATGTAAAAGGTAAAACTGTAGTGGTAATGGTTAATGATCCAGGATTTGGCTCTACTGACAAGAGCTTTTTTAAAGGAAATGAAATGACCTATTACGGACGATGGACCTACAAATATGAAGAAGCCGCAAGACAAGGCGCTGCCGGATTATTAATTATTCATCAAACAAAACCTGCAGGATATCCTTGGTCTGTAGTTTTAAACTCAGCTTCGGTTCCTAAATTATACCAGCAGCCAAAAGACAATTATCAATCACGCTGTGCTGCAGAAGGCTGGTTAACATGGAAAACTGCTGAAACTTTATTCAACTCTTGTGGTAAAAATTTAAATGAAGAGTTAAAAAAAGCTAAACAGCCAAACTATAAAGGTTTTGATTTCAATACCAAATTATCGATTAAATTTCACAACAAAGCTCGTTTCGATAAAACCAACAATGTTCTTGGCGTTTTAAGAGGAACCGATTTGGCAGATGAGTACATTTTTTATTCTGCACATTGGGATCATTTAGGAATCGGCCCTAAAATGAATGGAGATTCAATTTACAACGGTGCCGTTGACAATGGCACTTCACTTGCGTGGATGTTTGAGATAGCAAAAGCATTTAAAGCAATGCCACAAAAACCAAGAAGATCTATTGTGTTTTTCGCCCCTTCTGCCGAAGAATCGGGATTAAATGGTTCGGGATATTATGCCGATCATCCAATTTTTCCTTTGAAGAAAACTGTTGCCAATATCAATAATGATTTGATGTTGCCATATGGTAAAATGAGAGATATGATGATTACAGGTTATGGACAATCTGAATTGGAAGACTATGTAGTTGAAGCTGCTAAAAATCAAGATCGCTATATTTTGCCTGACCCAAATGCGCAATCAGGAATGTATTACCGCTCAGATCATTTTAGCTTTGCACGCGTTGGTGTTCCTTCATTATTTGTTAGAGGAAATAATGATCATTGGGAAAAAGGCAAAGAATTTATGTCTGAAAAAGAGCAATATTGGCTAGCAAACCACTATCATAAACCATTCGACGAATATGAAGATTGGTGGGATTTAGAAGGAGTTGTCGATGATGCCAAACTATTGTTTAGAGTGGGATGGAAATTGGCTAACGAAGATAAATTTCCAAATTGGAAAGAAGGATCAGAATTTAAAGCAATCCGAGAAAGCTACATGAAAAACTAAATAATTAAAAGAATGGTTTCCGAACCATTCTTTTTTTTTGATTTAGCAACATATGAAACTGTTTTGTAAGCTTCACTAAAATTTATTACTTTAATAGTCGACACTATTAATCAAACACCCAATGAGTCAGCCACATAATAACAACACTGCTGAATTACATAAAGAAATAAAAAAATTACGTAAACAGATTGACTTTCTAAACAATAGAGAACAAGATTTCTTTGGTAATTATCGTCATATTTTATCTAATGATAAGATTGTGGCTTTCTACTGGTCATTCAGTAAAAATAAAATTCATTGGTCAGATTGTGCTGAAACCGTATTTGGCTTAAAAAACACAACTTTTGGAAATACAAAAGAAAGCTTTTTACATTGTATTAAACATGAGGATACAGCAAGTTTTGTAGATAAACTCTCTGAATGTTTTAGTAATAAATCAATAAATTGCGAATCAACCTTTAGGCTTTCAGAAAAAACCAACTCTACAGTTTGGATAAAAGCCTCTTGCAAAATAGAGTACGATTTAAAAGGAGATCCAATAGAGCTTAGAGGCATTTTAAAAGACATTACCCCCATAAAAGAAACCGAAGAAGAAAGATATCTTAATAACCTAAGATATCAAACACTATTCAATTACTCTCCTGTACCCTTATGGGAAGAAGAATTCTCTGAACTCTATCAATATCTAGATGAATTAAAACAAAATGGCATAACAAACTTTAAAGATTATTTTAATGAGCATCCCGAATCTCTTGCCTTATGTTCGCAGAAAGTTAAGGTAACAGATGTAAACCTAGCAACATTAAAACTGCATGATGCTGGATCAAAAGAAGAACTACTAGGAAATTTAGACAAAATTTTCACTCCAAGATCCTACGAGGTTTTTAAAAATGAAGTTATTGCTCTTGCAAATGGTCAAAAAGAATTTGAAACCGAAGGTGAAATTAAAACTCTAAGTGGTGTTGCCAAGCAAATTTATCTTAAACTATCAGTGGATTACAATTCCCTAGATCATGCAAAAGCCATGCTTGCTACAATCGATATCACCGACAGAAAAAAAGCAGATGCAGCACTTGCTGAAAGCGAAAGAAAATTCCGAACATCATTTGAAGCGTCGGATGTTGGAATGGCAATTGTTGGTGAGGACAAAAAATTCCGTTCAGTAAATTCTGCATTCTGCAAGATGATGGAATCGACACCTGAGGATCTTATAAAAGATAATTTTATAGATATCACCCACCCTGAAGATATCGAACTTAGCAAACAACACTATCAAAAATGCAAAGAAAGCAAACAAGCATTTACTATTGAGAAAAGATACCTTACACATAATGGAAATTTAAAATGGGGATTAACCAGCGTAAGTCCAATTTTTAATTCCAAGAGTAAATTTCTTTATACAATTGTTCATGTACAGGATATTACTGATCGAAAATACTCTGAAGAAGAACTTTTAAAAAGCAACAAAGAGTACGAAGTTTTAGCAGAGGAATATAAAGATCAAAACGAAGAACTAATTAAAGCAATTGAAATTGCTGAAAGAAGCGATCGTTTAAAATCGGAATTCCTACAAAACCTATCGCATGAAATTCGCACACCAATGAATGCAATACTTGGTTTTACAGATTTCCTTGAGTTGGAAAGCATTACTCCAACCAAGCGCAAACAATACATCAACATTATAAAAAACAGTGGATTTCAGCTATTAAAAATCATCGATGACATTCTAGAAATCTCAGCTTTGGAAACAAAACACGTTCAACTAAACGAAAGCGAATTCAATCTTAACAACCTTCTTACGGAATTATTTACTATTTTTCAACCTCAGGCAAAAAAGCAAAATTTATCTCTATACCTGCACAAAGATTTAAATGACGAAAGTTGCTTCATTCATTCTGATGAAGTCAAATTAAGGAAAGTACTTGTTAACCTTATTGAAAATTCACTCAAGTATACAAACTCAGGTTCTATTGAGATTGGATACCACGTTAATGAAAATACATTAGAGCTATATGTGAAAGACACAGGTATTGGAATCGATACTACACGACATTCACAAATATTTGAAAGGTTTTCTCAAGCCGAAGGTGAAATTAGCAACAAGCAAGGTGGTTTAGGCCTAGGGCTTTCCATTGTAAAAGAAAACGTAAAGTTACTTCAAGGTGAAATTAAACTGATTTCTAAAGTTGATAAAGGAAGTAAATTCATTATCGAATTGAAAAACTGTATTATCCCAAATCAAGAAAATAATACAAAACCATGCAAAAAGGGTAACAATTGCAATATTTTGGTTGTTGAAGATGAAGAAATAAATTACTTATATTTTGAATCTTTAATGGAGGAAATTGCTCCTGAATGCCGTTTAGAACATGCAAAAAATGGACTTGAAGCAATCGAACTTTTCAAGCAGAAAGAGTTTAAGCTTGTTTTTATGGATATAAAGATGCCTGAAATGAATGGGTATGAAGCAAGCATGGAAATTATTAAAATCAATCCTGAGCAGAAAATTATTGCGCAAACAGCCTATTCAACAAGCGAAGATAAAATAAAAGCCAAACTAGCTGGCTGTAATGACTTTATATCCAAGCCTATTAGTATGAAAACAATGCAGAAAATACTAGCAAAACACCTAATTTATTAGATAAGGTAAATTATAGAAAAAATAATTGGCTCATTTGATTTTTATTCAAATAAGCCAATATCTTTTTATCGATAGGTAAATCCTTTTAAACTAGCCAAACCTCCAAGTGAAGTTTCTTTATAAGACAAAGACAAATCTAAACCTGTTTTCATCATAGTTTCGGTTACCTGATCAAAACTAATTCTATGTCTTCCATCAGACAATAATGCGTAAGTATTGTGATTTAATGCACGAGCTGCAGCAAACACATTACGCTCGATACATGGAATTTGAACCAAGCCCAAAACCGGATCACAAGTCAATCCCAAATGATGCTCCAAACCCATTTCAGCCGAATATTCAATCTGGTAAATGGTTCCTCCATGCAATTGAGTTGCCGCTCCTGAAGCCATCGCACAAGCAACTCCAACTTCTCCCTGACATCCTACTTCTGCTCCAGAAATTGAAGCATTGAATTTTACGATATTTCCAATTAATCCTGCCGTAGCTAAAGCTTTCAAAATATCCTTCTTTTTAAACTTGTAGAATTTTTTGTGATAATATAGAATTGCTGGCAAAACTCCGCACGCTCCACATGTTGGCGCTGTTACAATAGTTCCTCCTCCTGCATTCTCTTCTGATACCGCCAATGCATACGAATAAAGCATCGAACGCTTTCGCATTGGCCCACTATAGGTCTTTGCTTTTAAATGATACAAATGAGATTTACGAGGTAATTTCAAACCTCCTGGAAGTTCACCTTCATTGTTCATTCCTTTTTTTATGGCATTTTTCATGGCAGTCCAAACCTCATCTAAAAAACCCCAAATTTCTTCTCCCTCTCTTAACAAAACGTATTCCCAAAGTTGCTTATCATTCTCTTTACACCACTCTAGAATAGTATCCATAGTAGTTAAATCATAAATTGATTGTGAAGAATGTTCTGTCTTATCATCAACAATGGCACCACCTCCAATACTATAAGCAGTCCATTCTTCTACAACTTCCCCTGATTTGTCAAAGGACTTTAATCTTAATGCATTTGGATGTTTTTCCAGAAACTCCTTTGGTTTCCATATTAAATCAAGCTCCTTGCTCTTAAAAACCTCTTCGATAGCAACACCTGTAAGGTGTCCTTTTCCCGTTGCTGCAAGACTTCCAAATAGAGTTACCTCAAATTTATCATGACCAGAATTTCTTTGCAGAAATTCCTCTGCTGCTTTTCTAGGTCCCATGGTATGGCTACTAGAAGGACCATAGCCAATTCTATATAGTTCTTTTATTGATTCCATTTCTGTTGTTGTTTAGTTGCGTACAAATTTAATAAATGCAACGAAAGGAATTACAATTTTGGCAGGCATAAAAAAAGAGAAGTTCATTATTGAACTTCTCTTCTCTGTCGGGGTGGCAGGATTCGAACCTGCGACCTCCTGCTCCCAAAGCAGGCGCGATAACCGGGCTACGCTACACCCCGAAAAAATCCGGTACTTATTTCGATAAAACGAGAAGTTTTTAAACTCCTCAAATTTTTCTGTCGGGGTGGCAGGATTCGAACCTGCGACCTCCTGCTCCCAAAGCAGGCGCGATAACCGGGCTACGCTACACCCCGAAAAATTCGGTACTCTTTTCGATAAAAAAAGAGAAGCTTTTAAACTCCTCTGAAAATTTTCGGTCGGGGTGGCAGGATTCGAACCTGCGACCTCCTGCTCCCAAAGCAGGCGCGATAACCGGGCTACGCTACACCCCGAAAATTAGCGGAGAGAGGGGGATTCGAACCCCCGGTACCGATTGCTCAGTACGCCAGTTTAGCAAACTGGTGGTTTCAGCCACTCACCCACCTCTCCTGATTGCGGAAGCAAAAGTATGTAAAAATTTCTGATGTGCAAAATATTTTTTTCGCAATCATTCAAAGATTCCTTCAGGCCTGATTATAGTAAATTATAAATCAATGAGATTAGATTTTATTTTTTTTTGAAATATTTTTAAAAAAAGCCGAAAAGGAAACAATCCCTTTCGGCTTTTACTCAAAATTCATTGAATTTTATTTCTTCTTCCCTTTATCTTTAGGGTTTGCAATATTCTCTCTCATGCTTGTATCAGCTTCGATATTCTTCATACGATAGTAATCCATGATACCAAGCTGTCCATTTCTGAAAGCTTCAGCCATTGCTCTTGGCACCTCAGCTTCCGCCTCGATTACTTTAGCACGCATTTCCTGAGCCAATGCTTTATTTTCTTGTTCAGAAGCTACAGCCATTGCTCTACGTTCCTCAGCTTTTGCTTGTGCAATTTTCAAATCTGCGTCAGCCTGATCGGTTTGAAGAACCGCACCAATGTTTTTACCTATGTCGATATCGGCGATATCAATTGATAAAATTTCAAATGCAGTACCAGCATCCAAACCTTTCTCCAATACAACTCTCGAGATATTATCAGGATTCTCAAGAACCGATTTATGAGTTTCAGATGAACCAATTGATGATACAATACCTTCACCAACACGTGCAAGAACGGTTTCCTCACCAGCTCCACCAACCAATTGACGGATGTTTGCTCGTACGGTAACTCTTGCTTTTGCTATCAACTGAATTCCATCTTTAGAAACAGCTGTTACAGGAGGAGTATTAATCACCTTAGGAATCACACTCATTTGAACTGCTTCGTAAACATCACGACCAGCCAAATCGATAGCAGTTGCCATTTGAAATGGAAGATCAATATTTGCTTTAGAAGCTGAAACTAAAGCATGTGTAACTTGCGAAACATGACCTCCTGCCAAATAGTGAGCTTCCAATTCATCTCGATTCAATTTTAATCCAGCCTTGGTTCCTTCAATTAATGCACGAACAATTACATTTGGCGGTACTTTTCTCCAACGCATAAATACCAATTGAATCAAAGATATTCTAACTCCTGACAACAGAGCTGAAAACCAAAGTGCCACAGGAATAAAGAAAAACAGGATATAAATCCCGACTCCTACAGCAGCAAATATTAGAATTATAGTTCCAATTCCTTCCATCTGTATAGTTTTATATAGGTTTTACAATTACAATTTTATCCATTAAGCCAATAACTTCTACTTTGCTCTTCTCATCAATATAAGCACCTGTAGATTTTGCTTCGACAACTGTTTTATTAATCTTTATTTTTCCCATAGGTGCCAGTCTGGATAAACAGATTCCTTGATCACCTACATTTATTTTCTCATCTTCCAGCTTTTCTACTTTCGAATCTACCTCTGCTTTCAGCATTATTTTATTCCAAGTATTAGACTTTAATGCCAACACTAAAGATATTCCACAGAAAATAATTGTAGCCAACACCGTTAAATGTCCAATGGTATTTCCATAATGATCATAGGCTAGGTAAATACCTCCACCAATCATTAAAACACCACCTATTGCGGCCAATGTAATTCCTGGAATCACCAAAAATTCTAATAACAAAAGAAGAACTCCTAATAGAATAAGTAATACAATAATTAAAGCTGTCATTAAATTCTAAATCTAAAATTATACAATTGTGACCTTTAATCCCTTCTTCGCCAAACCTTCTCTCATTGGTCTAATAACACTCATTTTTCCTTTTTTCACATCACACTTGCCTTTGTAATGCGTAATATATGCACACTGTTCTGCCTGTTCAGGATCATGATTGCAGATATCAACAAGTGCATCTACAACAAAATCGAAGGTGTGATAATCATCGTTATGCAAAAGCAAAGTGTTACGATTAATGATATCATCCAAAACCTCATTTTCCTCCCCCAAATATCCTTCATCGTAATTACTCATATCGTCAAATTTTTATTGTCGAAGAATTTCCAATGCTTGCTGAATGGTAATTTTATCGCTTCCAGAATAAGCCACAGTAAATGCATCGCTTAATCCAGCTTCTCTAAGTTCCATTTTCAATTTACTCACTTTGCTATAAGAATCAAAGTTTCCAATCGTGCAAATCGTATATCCTCTGTAATCATTGGCATATTCAATTTTATATTTCGAAAATGCTCTAAGTTTATCCTTCACATCTTGCGGAACACCTTCTGAAAAAGCTCCCACCTGAACCTTGAATACAACTTCTCCACCATCAGCTTTTACTGTCTTAGGTTTTGTAATTGGCTTTGATGTTGATTTTGCCACTACGGTAGGCTGATAATTCTGATCGGTTATTTTTATTGCCTGTGCAAGATTTGCTTTCTTACCATCCTTATATGCAACTACAAATGCATTAGGAAACAGCTGTCTGATTTCAGGAATGGCTGACTTAGCAGAAGCAAAAGTTGGATAATTTCCAACCATATATTTATACAACTTGCCATTTCCTGCCAATTCCTCCTTAACCGGATTTAAGCCTTCAAAAAATTTAGGATCTCTTCTGCTTGAAAATACTCCTACTTGTAAATGATAAACATAGCCTGCAATCACATTCTCTGATTTTTCAGGAAGCTTTTCCGATGTCATTACCAAATGTTCTTTTTTGTCCGATTGTGCAACAACATCGGTTTCTATGGTTCCAACAATATGCTTGTTCAAATAATCTGATTCGATAGATCTTGCCTGCATCATTTTTTGCTGGGCTTGATTTCCCAACTCGTACGATTTTTCTTCCAGTTTCGAAATTTGTTTGCTCAAGCCAGCTTTTGTAGCTTCATTAGCATCTGCCAACTTTGTTCTCAAGGTTTCCGTTACACTATAAAGGCTATCTGAATTGAATTTATCATTTTTCGATTGCATGAAAATATTCTTCGCCTCATTCGATTTAAACTCCGTTAGGTAATGGTAGGTCAATTCTTCACTAATTTGAAAGTTGAAGTATGGTAAATTAGCGCTGGTAAATTTAGTTGTATACTTTATTTCAGAGGAAGCCATTTCAACTGCAGGTTTTTCTGGCATAACATTTCCTCCTTTTTTTAGCACAGCCAATTCAGGAAGTGATTCCGCATTCATTACCACTTTTTGCTCTGGATATTCCGACAGCTTAATTTTATAAATCGTTACATCCGTTTTTCCATTCTCACGACTCGAAGCAAAACAAGCAAACTCATCGTTTACATCCGTCGCAAAAAAGAAATCGTTAGAAGTTGAATTGATAGGAAAACCTAAACTCTCTGGTTCAGTCCAGGTATCGGTTATTTCGTTATATACCGATCTAAAAATATCAAATCCGCCCATACTTGCATGACCTTGAGAACAGAAATATAATGTTCTGCCATCACCTGCCATATAAGGGTAAATTTCATCTAAATCTGTATTCAAAGCAGTTAGTGCTTCCCATTCGCCCCAACCTCCGTTTTTCAAACGTTTGGCACGATACAAATCCCTTCCATTTTTCTTATTTTTTCCATAGCTAGAGAAATATATGTATTGACCTTTGTTTGCCAAACATGCTACATCTACATCACCTGTTCCATCATATCTTGATTTGATGCTTTTTGTTTTCTTTGACAATCTATCATCAAAACCTTCAATTTTGTAATAGCGGAAAAACTCTTGCTTATTAACTACCGTTTTATCTCTAACATCAACCACATAATATGAATTCACCAAAGGCAACCCATTCTGACACATTACGATCAACTTATCAATTCCCGTAGATTTTTTCTTATAGTATTCCTGAAACTTTCTGTAGTAACGAATTGCCGAATTGAATTGATAATTCATATGAAAAGCACGCCCCAAATAATATGGAACTGACGCATTAACATTCTTGGTTGAAGCTATTTTAAGGTGCTTGATTGCTTCTGGAACATTTTCATTCAACTCCACCTGGCAAACACCAAGATAATAATTGTATTCCGGATCTTGAGGATATACATTCATGAGCTCCTGATACAAAGGCATCGCGCTTTTGTAGTTTTCATCATCAAAAAAAGTAAAGGCTTCCTCTTCAATTTGCTGTTCGGTTTTTCCTCCGCTAAAGCTTTGGGCAAATGATATTTGGGCAATAAACAGAGCGATTAAAAGCAACGTGCTGCGTAATCTCATAGTTTTGTTCATAGAATTAATTTCTTGCTAAAAGATAATCCGAAATATTAATTATTTTATTTATAGCCCGTCCATATCCTCTTCACTTAAACTCCCCTAATACAAGGCTTACAATTATAAAATATTAATATAGTAAATATTTATAACAAAGATAATATATAAAGTGTAAGTACGAAATAGCCAGAAAAAGATTGAATTAACAAAATATCCAAGTATAATCCTCAAAAAAAGATCCTCGATTGAATCTATTTCCGACGCAATTTTTTTTAACTTCATGGGTTAATAACTTTAGTCGAATTAATTCGTTCGGATATTCGGATTAAGGTATATTTGTAATTCAAATTTCTGAAAAATGACACATTTAAAAGAAGGAGATAAAGCACCAGATTTCAAGGGATTAAATCAAGATGAAAAAGAATTAAGCTTAGCTGATTTCAAAGGCAAAAAACTAATTCTTTACTTCTATCCTAAAGATAACACACCTGGATGTACTGCGGAATCATGTAATTTGAATGAAAATTACGATGCCCTTACAAATTTAGGTTTTGAAGTTGTTGGTGTTAGCCCCGACAAAATTGCATCACATCAAAAATTCATTGCAAAACACAATTTGGCATTTAATTTAATTGCTGATACCGAAAAAGAAATTTTGGAAGCATATGGTGCCTGGGGGATGAAAAAACTTTACGGAAGAGAATACATGGGAGTAATTAGAACTACTTTTGTGATTTCTGAAGAAGGTGTAATCGAAAAAATCTTTAAGAAAGTAAAGACCAAAGACCACACCAATCAGATTCTTTCTGAAATGAACCTACAATAGCTTGAAGCTTGAGACTTGAAGCTTTAAAATAGAAAATATTAAAAAACACATATTATGAGCAAAGACATTGCAGAAATTAACAAGGAAAAGCTGAAAGCCCTTCAGCTAACCATGGAAAAAATTGACAAGACCTATGGAAAAGGTGCTATCATGAAAATGGGAGATGAAGCCATTGAGGATGTACCTGCTATTTCGTCTGGTTCAATTTCTTTGAATATGGCATTAGGAATTGGTGGATTTCCTAAAGGTAGAATCGTTGAAATTTACGGACCTGAATCATCAGGTAAAACCACTCTGGCAATTCATGCAATTGCTGAAGCTCAAAAAGCTGGTGGTATTTGTGCAATTATCGATGCTGAACACGCTTTCGATCGTTTTTATGCTGAAAAATTAGGTGTAGATACTGAAAATCTATTGATTTCTCAACCAGACAATGGTGAACAAGCTCTTGAAATTGCTGATCAGTTAATCCGCTCATCAGCTATTGACCTGGTAGTAGTTGACTCGGTTGCTGCTTTAACACCAAAAGCTGAGATTGAAGGTGAAATGGGAGATTCGAAAATGGGTCTTCAGGCTCGTTTGATGTCACAAGCATTGCGTAAGCTAACTGCAAACATCAACAAAACGAATACAACTTGTATTTTCATTAACCAGTTGCGTGAAAAAATTGGCGTAATGTTCGGAAATCCTGAAACAACAACCGGTGGTAACGCACTAAAATTCTATGCTTCGGTTCGTTTGGATATCAGAAGAATTGGTCAAATTAAAGATGGAGATGAAGTAAAAGGGAACCACACTCGTGTGAAAGTAATTAAAAACAAAGTTGCACCTCCGTTCCGTAAAGCTGAATTCGATATCATGTACGGAGAAGGTATTTCTAAAACTGGTGAAATCATCGACTTGGGTGTTGACTACAACATCATCAAGAAGTCTGGTTCATGGTTCTCGTATGGTGATACCAAATTGGGTCAAGGTCGTGAGGCGGTTAAAAACTTAATTAACGACAACCCAGAATTGGCTGAAGAATTAGAAAACAAGATTATTGAAGCCATCAATGCTCCTGCAGAATAAATTCTGATACCTAATTATATATAGAAAGGCTCTCGCAATGCGGGGGCCTTTCTTATTTCTTCAGGAACATCCCCCTTACTCCCCTTTGAAAGGGGGAATTTAGACAGTGAAATCTTGCAAGTAATGAATCCCCTCTTGAGAGGGGAATAAAAGGGGAGTGTTTTTGAATTCCCAATTAAAGTCATAGATAATGCATGCATCTCTACTGTTTTATAAATTGATAATTCTTAATTCCTAATTAATAATTGTTCCTTACATTTACGGTGCTGAAAATTATACAAACAACAAATATCTACAATCATGACAAACAAGTACTTTTTGTTAGGGTTGGCTTTTGTAGCAGGATTAACTTCTTGTGAGCAAAAAGCCGAAGAATCAAAAAACGATTCATCCTACAAAACTCCTGAAACCAAATTGGCTTCAGACGTTATGACTCCGGAGGTTTTATGGTCTTTCGGACGATTGGGTGGAGAAAGTATCTCGCCTGACGAAAAAACAGTTCTTTACGGAGTAACTTACTTCAACAAAGAAGAAGACAAATCGTACCGCGATTTATACACAGTGCCAGTAGCTGGTGGTACGGCAACTCAAATTACCAATACTGCTGCCAAAGAGTGGGGCGAGCGTTGGACCAAAGATGGTAAAATTGCTTTCCTTTCTGCAGAAAGTGGAGCTGTTCAGGTATGGGAAATGAATGCCGACGGAACAGATCGCAAACAGTTAACCAATGTTGAAGGTGGAATTAACGATTTTAAATTCTCGCCAGATGAGTCAAAAATTGTTTACTCGAAAGAGGTTAAGCTAAGAAAAGATGTACACGACAAGCATCCTGATTTGAAAAAAACCAACGGTAGAGTAATTACCGATGAGTTTTATCGCCATTGGGATCATTGGGTAGAAACTTACACTCACCTTTTTGTTGCCGATTTTAATCGCACAAGCATGTTAAAAGGTGGTAAAGATATTATGGAAGGTGAACAATGGGAAGCTCCTGTGCGCCCTTGGGGTGGAATGGAACAGGTAGGCTGGACCGTTGATGGCAAGAACATCGCTTACTCTTCTCGTAAGAAATTTGGTGTTGAATATTCTCTTTCAACAAACACCGATATCTATTTCTACAATGTAGAATCAGGCGAAACCAAGAATATGACCAAAGGCATGATGGGATACGATCAGAACATTGCATTCTCGCCTGACGGAAAATATATGGCTTGGGAAAGCATGGAGCGTGATGGATACGAAGCCGATCAGATTCGTTTGTTCCTATTGGATCTTACCACTGGCGAGAAAAAATACATGACCAAAGGTTTCGATCAGAACGTGGGTCACCTTGCATGGACAAAAGACAGCAAGTCGATTTATTTCATTTCCGACTGGCATGCTACCGACGAGATTTACCGCATGGACATTGCCGACGGAAAGATTCACAAAATCACCGAAGGGGTTCACAACTACCAAACTGTTCATCCGGTAGGCGATAAGTTGATTGCCAAGCGTGTATCGATGAGCAAGCCTGCAGAAATTTATAATGTTGATGCCAAAACTGGCGAAGCAAAAGAGATTTCATTCGTAAACAAGCACATTTTGGATCAGTTAACCCTTGCTACTGTTGAAAAACGTTGGGTAAAAACTACCGATAACAAGCAGATGTTGGTATGGATAATCAAACCTCCACACTTCGACGAGAACAAGAAATATCCTGCAGTTCTTTATTGCCAGGGTGGTCCTCAAGGAACAGTTTCTCAGTTCTGGAGCTACCGTTGGAACTTCCAAATGATGTCGGCCAATGGTTATGTGGTTGTTGCTCCTAACCGTAGAGGTTTACCTGGTTTTGGACAGGAATGGAACGAGCAGATTTCTGGAGATTATGGCGGACAAAACATGAAAGATTACCTATCGGCAATCGATAATGTAAAGGCTGAAAAGTATGTTGATGAAGATCGTTTGGCTTGCGTTGGTGCATCATACGGTGGATTCTCAACTTTCTGGATGGCTGGTCACCACAACAAGCGCTTTAAGGCATTCATCGCTCACGATGGTATGTTTAATCTTGAGGCTCAGTACCTGGAAACTGAAGAGATGTGGTTTGTAAACTGGGATCTTGGTGGTGCATACTGGGACAAAAAGAACAAAATTGCTCAACGTTCTTATGCAAACTCTCCACACAAATTTGTTGACAAGTGGGATACGCCAATCATGGTAATACATGGTGAGAAAGATTACCGTATTGTTGCTTCTCAAGGTATGCAAGCATTTAATGCAGCTCGCCTAAGAGGAATTCCTGCAAAATATCTTTACTTCCCTGAAGAAAATCACTGGGTATTGGGTTGCCAAAACGGAATTTTATGGCAGCGCGAATTCGCTGGTTGGTTAGATCAATGGTTGAAAAAATAGATCTTAGAAATAAAATAATAGATAGAATCCCTGCCAAAATTGGCAGGGATTTTTGTTGGTGTATTTGTATGATCATTCAGTATCCAACATAGTGTTTCTTTCTTACAAATCAATATACACCTTAGCATCGTAGCTTGTTTCCAAAGTCCACTTTGTTGCTTTCGCCTGACTTACATCGTATACAATTAATCCATCATATCCGTCCTTTTCAATAATAGGTTGCAAAAACGGACGAGTTTTTACGATCTCTTCCTTTACTCCCTTGTCATCGATCGTTTTTACTATTCCTGTTATTCTTATTTGTACACCTTCCTTAGCACTGAAAAAACACATTTCTATTAAAGGGTTACTTGCTAATTCCCTATAAACATCCTTATGGATATCTGTTCCGAATAAAATCCTGTCCTCATCAGCTTCCAATAAAGACATGGCTCTCACGCGTGGCTTATTATCACCCAATGTTGCCAAATAAAAAACACGATTCTTATTCACGAAATTCAAAATTTCCTCTTTGCTCATAACTAATTCATTTATTATATGTCTAAAACACTTTATTTATAAGACAGACACTCTCATGATTGTTGATGTTTTGGTATAACACGAAACATGCACTAAATTGCTTACCGGTAAGAGCTTTTCTAAGTATCATTTTTGTTGCCTTATATATTGACAAAAGTAGCAATGTCAAAGGCTTGATTTAAGGTGTTTATTGAGGAAGAAGTGGTTCATATTTAGGTATTTTAATGACACAATAACTTAAGCAATTAGAATGAAAGTATTTGAAAATATATCAGATTACATACCCGAACAAATGAGGCGGTTTCCATTTTTATCTCCTGATTTTTATATGGATAGATTCACAGACTTCTATAACAAATCAGAAGATGTGTTCGATCAATTTCAATCTCCACACAAAAGAAATTTCTTTGAAATAACTTTGGCTATCAAAGAGTCTATACCGGTTAATATTGGAGAATCAACCTGTGTCGACAATCAAAATGCCTTAGAAATCATATCTCCTTTTCAGGTATTTTCTTTCGGAGCGATCCCAAGCAAAGAGGAAAAGAAAAACGCGAATCCCGATGAAGCGTATTCCATCTTTTTTAAATCCTCGTTCTTACATCCTGCCCGACAGCCATATGAAATACAAGATAATTTTCCCTTTTTTACTATTCATACCACACCCAAATATCAATTCTCGGCAGAGCAGACAAAGGAGTTTCTAGATATTTTCAAATTAATCTTCGAGGAGGTAAAACAGCCCAAAGAGTATAGTGTTCAGATTTTACAATCTTACCTAAACATTCTCTTATATAAGATTAAACAGGTAACTACTGGTGAAGTAAAGTTGATTTCCAACAATCGGTTCGATTTAATTACATCGCAATACGAACAATTAATATCAACAAATATTGATTCCTTTTCTACGGTTAGAGAATATGCCTCATCACTAAACATCAGTCCTATATACCTAAGTGAATGTGTAAAAAAATCAACTGGAAAAAGTGCACAGCAGATATTAATCGATTATAAAATACTACATGTCAAATCTATTCTACACCAAACCAACAGACCAATATCAGATATAGCAAATGAAATTGGATTTAGCGAACTAACCAATTTTACTAAATTTTTTAAGAAAAATACGGGACTTACGCCAAGTCAATTTCGAAAACAAAAAGAATAAGTACATACAATCACTCTTCCCCCAACTTTTAGTATACAGTCCTTATCGTCGATTACATGGACGGTTACTCAAGTTTAGCCTCTTCAAGGCATAAGACATCAGAGCACAAAGCAATATCGCAATAAATTATAAGCCTTTCGCTTCCTCTCTCCTCTTCGCCCACATACTTCTGCGGGCTCTTATTTTCTTATTGGTTTCTTTCAGTTCCAGATCAGCAATTCTCGCCAATTTACCGTGATTATCCGGATCAAGTTTACAAAGGGTAAATAGCATGGGAAAGATTTCCTCATTCAACAATCGGTACACCTTATGAGCCTGAGCCGTAGTCTGTACATTTTGTTTGCGAATAATCAGCTCATCAATTCTTAATCGGTAATAATTATTCAAACGACCAACCGCTTCCTTCAAAGCAAGAACATAAGCATCTACTTCTGGCAGATCATCCGTTTCTTTCTTCAGTTCTCCTAACATACGGTCCGTTAAGGTCCCCATGCCAGATATTTTTTTCTCCAAACTCTGCTTGTGTCTGTCTACTCCAACTGCCACAATTTTATTCCAAACCTTTTTAGCACTTGCTTTTATTTCCGCATTAGGATGATGCAAATAAGCTTTAACCAGATACTTTAAGCCAACAAACAAATTAGCAATTTCCTTATTTGCCTTTATTTTATCGCCAGTATAGGCCCCTTTACGCAGGTTACCAAATGACGATTGCAAGCTTTTATTCTGAACCTCCAGCTCCTCCAAATTCCTTAGCAAAGTCTGATTCAACTCAAAAGAATGTTCTTTCCAATGAGCAAGAATGGCATTTGCTACCACTGCTACATCTATTGCCTTGGCATGAGTCAGTAATTTCTGATTTTTATTCATTTTCTATTGTAAATAACTTCTGATCTATAAGATAATGCATTTTTTACATTTAATTATTATATAAACGTATTGATATTTTAATTTTTACGTTTTATTTTTTAATTTTTCTTATCGACTTATTAATTTCTACATTGTATTATTTACATTTTCTTATCGATTTTACTTTTTCTATAAGCACATCCAATCTTTTAAGCATTAAAACACAGTTTTCCTGATCAATCAGCTAAAAATCCCTAAGTTTGCAGAAAATTTTTAATCACCTATGAAGAAGTTCTTCCTTTCAACCACTGTATTAGCCATTTTCGCCTGTCTGTTGTGGGCCACACCATTTACAGCCATTAAAATCGGATTAAAATACACCACTCCCTTGCAATTTGCAGGCCTGAGATTCTTTATCTCCGGCTTATTCATTTTGCCTTTTATAAAAGATTTAAAATTCAAGATTCTTGAATCGAAACGCCGATGGAAATTTGTACTGTGGGTAGCCCTTTTGCAAACTACTTTCCTTTACGGATTGTTTTACATGGGAATAAGCTATGTGCCCGGTGCGCTTGGCGCGATGTTGATTGGGGCACAACCGCTGTTTGCAGCCATTATGGCTCACCTACTGCTTAGCAACGATAAGATGAGCTGGCAAAAAGTTTTGGCCATCATCATTGGGATGACGGGGGTTTGCATCATCAGCCTGGGCCGATCGGATTTTGTTTTTTCCACCACCATACCACTTGGCGTGGGGATTTTGATTCTGAATAACATTGTGGGTAGCACCGGAAATGTTATCGTTTCGCGCGATGCCAAGGACATGCCACCACGTGTGCTGGCTTCCTTCTCCATGATTATTGGTGGTCTGGCTTTAATGCTGGTTTCCATCCCCATAGAAAATCCATCGTGGAATTTTAACTTGCCTGGCGAATATTGGATTTCACTTGGCTGGCTGGCCATGGTATCGGCCTTTGCCATTACCATTTGGTTCGGACTGCTTCAACGTCCAAACGTAAAAGTATCGAACCTAAACACCTGGAAATTTATCATCCCTATTTTTGGTGCTTTCCTAAGCTGGATGATCCTTCCCGACGAACATCCCGACACCATTTCTCTGATCGGGATGATGGTAATTGCCTGTAGTTTGCTTTTTGTGAATTATTTGAATCGAAAATCGGTTTGAGGAAATTGTAATTAATTGTCTTCACCCCTCTCCCTATCGGGATCTCCCCTAAAAAGGGGAGAACTTTGATTGATTGCTTGGCTATTTGGTTCCCCTCTTGAGAGGGGATAAAGGGGAGTGTTTTGAACAAAGGAAAACATGCTTAGCATTTCGTCCTCGATCTGAATCTATATAATGGAAAGCTCGTGCCATTGTAAGGAAAAATTCACACGACCTGTCTATCAAATTAATACTTTAGAAAGTGTATTTATTCTTTCGACAGGTTTACCAAATCCAGTTTTTTCACAAGCTTTCCTATGGTTAAGCCTTGTATGATAATAGAAAACAGTGCTACCGAATACATTAAAAACACGAACAAATCGCCAAAATGATCGGTAGGTATGGACAAGGCCAGAGCAATTCCCAGAGCACCTCTTAGTCCTCCCCAGGTGAGTATCAAAATCGTTTTTCTATTTACCTTTCTGTTTGAATGTTTTATCAACTGGAAGGGTACTAAAACAGCAATGTATCTTGCCACCAACACAATTACAATCGTAATGATTGCCAAAGGAATATTTACTGCTTCCGGCTTTATGAGAGTAACAAAGAAGCCCAACAATACAAACAGAACCCCATTCAAAATCTCATCTAAAACATCCCAAAAGGTTACCAATTGATTCAAATTCTCCTTGGAGTACTCATTGCTATGAATCTTCTTACCAAGATATAATCCGCCGGCAACCATAGCCAATGCTGGTGATACATGAATATTCTCAGCCAGTGCATATCCTCCGGAAGCCATTGAGATGGTCAACATCAAATGGGTTTTTGCATTATTTTCTGTTCGCTTCAAAATTTCAAATCCTACAAATGCAATGAGCAGACCAAAACCTATTCCTCCTACTGCTTCACGCAGAAATAATAAAACGACCTCATCAATACCAACATTCTGATACCCTCGGTTAATAACCTGTAGTATGACTACAAAAAGCACCATGCCTACGCCATCATTAAAAAGAGATTCTCCCTCAATATTCATTTGCAAATCCTTTCGAACGCTGTAATTTTTAAGAATACTTAGAACTGCTATTGGGTCGGTTGGAGAAATTAAGGCTCCGAATAAAAGAGAATAGATGAATGGAATATTTATGGACAGCATTTGTGCTGCAAAGTAAGTTAAGGTCCCCACCAGAAAGGTAGATATGATGGTTCCGAAGATGGCAAACACAAATACGGCTTTACGCTGCCTTTGTAACTCTTGAATATTGATGTGCATTGCCCCTGCAAACAGCAGAAAACTCAGAATGATCTCCAGCAAAAACTCCCGAAAATGAATATCCCTCTCAAATGTTGGAATGTATTGATATAAACCAGGAGCAAATTCTTTAACAAATAAAATAATGACTGACATCATCAGGGCAAGAATCATCATCCCTATTGTTGAACTAAGCTTTAAATATTTGGTATTAATCAGACTAAAAATAGCTGAGAAAACCAAAACCACGATAAACGAATCAAACATCTTGTTTAATTTAATTAGAAATTAGAATTCTTTTAACTACACGAGAATTAATCCTATTATCAATAGCGCAAGCACTTTAACATCACACAAATACTTGCATCAAGAATACAAAAATATCATACCACACATGCACCAAATCTTTTCTTTCAGAATCCGGGAGATACCAAAAGAAAATTGCATTAAGCTCAATGCTGCTACCATTAGTATTAGCTCATCGACCTTTTGTGTACATAATAGGAGTTGTTCCTTAAAATGAAACGATCATATTCAATCTTCAAATTAAAAAACAGTTCATTCTGGTTTAAGGAAAATCAAGAAGGAAGTTGTAGCGTTAGGGCGCCTTTTTTCTTAAGAGTGAAGCATGACATCAGCTTAAGGATTTCTCAATTTTGTCATGATTCATTCAGTAAATTAAATTACTTGAATCTCGATTTCTAATTGGGTGGCGAAATTATAAAAAACATATCTATGAACAAAAGATATATCCAAAAATGATTTTCCCAAACGCAACAGCTCTAAGTTAAATCAATGGTTTGGCTTTTTAATTCCCCTTTTGAAAGGAGATAAAGGTAGTGTTTGGAATAAATAAAAAGACGTAGCAGTGCTAAGTCTCTAAAACATCAATCATAAACGCTTTCGCGTTTTCTTAACTCGTAATTGATTCTATTTTCTTTTTTTCTCTCTGCGAACCAGTTTAATGCTCTCAAAGTAGTTCATCATCCTGCGTAATACATCAGCCCAAAGCGTAAAGAACAGCAGTACTGTGCCCAACCAAACTACTGCAAGATTGAACCAATAGGTATCGATATAAAAGTTTCCAATTCGCTTTACTGCGGAATAGAAATGTGAACGACCAATTCTAGAAGTAGGCGACATAAATACAGGATCTTTCTTTTGAATCAGCTCATAATTCACCTCAATCATCTTGTTCACTTCGTTCCTGTTCAAAACCAAATCGGCTAAAGCCTGGTTGTAATAGTTTTGTTTGAACTCATACACTCCATCGCGTCCCAAAGAATCTACCAATCGAGAATACTCATAATCTTTCTTGTACCCCGATTCACTACTCATTCCCATATAATAGAGCTCAACCTGATCTAAAAAGCTCTTGGTTTGCTCAACTACATTCAAATTAAAATCTTTAAGATTTAACTGGCTTACTTCAGGAAAAACTGCCAATCCTGAGTTATCAGCCAATTGCTTAATTTCATCGCGCAGCATTTTAAAATGAGCTTGTGTTTCTGTTGTATCCTTTTCAAACTCCACACTTCGCTCACAATCCAAAAGAATCGATTCCAGTTTAGGAATTAGGAATGAACTATTAAACGAAGCATCGCTAATGCCTTTTTCATGATCGAAAAAATGCTTTTCGAACTCGTTATCCTTAAACTGAGTAACCGCAAGTGCCTCGTAAGTCCAACGCGTAGTCATCATATCGCCCACAATTGGCACATATACTTTATCAGTAACACCATAATGAAGATCATCAAACTTAATCATTGCTCCACCAAGCAAAAGCTGTGGAACCAATATCAAAGGAATCAAAATATAAATGGTAATTACCGAATTTAATCCTGCAGAGATATTTAACCCCACCAAATTCGAGAAACAGGCCGTGGTAAACAAAACCAGCCAATAGGCAAAAGTCATCCCTTCAATTTCCAATATGAAATTCCCCAGCAGAACAAACGAGATGGACTGAATCGCCGACAACACAAACAAAAACATGATTTTGGATGTGAGATAACTAATTCGACACAAATTCAGGAACTTTTCGCGCTGCAATATCTTCTTATCCCTAATAATTTCTTCGGCACTTACCGTGAGTCCTAAAAACATAGAAACCACAACAGCCATAAACAAGAACACAGGAAAGTTTTTGTTCTCGCCAAACACATAAGCCCCATTTGCAGTGTATTTGGTAAAGTAACCAAGAATAACCGCGAGCAAAGGCGCTTCAAACAAATTGATGATCAAGTATTGTTTATTGGTCAGCTTCGACAAAACATTTCTGATCCAGAATATGGAAAATTGTTTCACCTTTCCAGGAATCTTAAAATCACTTTGTGGCAACTTCTTCTCTGCCCTTAATGGCAAATGATTTGATTCTATATTGTCCTGATATTTTTCGTACCACTTCTCAGGAGAAATCCTTCTGTCTCTTGTTGGCTTTCCTTGATCATCGATCAATTTGGTCTCAACAATTTGTAAAATCTGATCAGGATTTACATTCCCACAGGTTACACACTCACTTTCTGATGCATTTACCTGCGAATTCTGAGTCTTAAAATAAACAATGGCATCAATAGGATTCCCATTGTAAATTGGATAACCACCTTTATCCAGAATCCAAAGTTTATCGAACATTTTAAAGATATCCGATGATGGTTGGTGAATGTTGGCAATCACCAATTTCCCTTTTAAAGTCTGCTGTTTTAGCAGCTTCATCACCATTTCCGAATCGGTAGAGGAAAGCCCTGAGGTAGGCTCATCCACCAAAAGAATGGCCGGTTCGCGCATCAACTCCAAACCAATATTCAGGCGTTTGCGCTGTCCTCCACTAATAAATTTATTTAGCGGATTCCCCACTTTCAAATCCCTGGCTTCATACAAAGCCAAATCCTGAAGCATTTTTAAAACTGTTTTCAGAATTTGAATCTCGGTAAAATCTTTAAAACAAAGCTTGGCATTATAGTATAGATTCTGAAAAACAGTAAGCTCTTCAATTAATAAATCATCCTGTGGCACAAAACCAATTAAACCTTGTATGGCAAGCTTATTTCGGTGGATATCAAAGTCGTTAACTCTAATTTCACCATTACTAAGTGTAAGATTTCCATTAAGAACATTCAACAAAGTTGATTTTCCAACTCCACTACCTCCCATTATCCCAATCAACTGTCCACTTTCTTCAGACAAGTTAAATTTCTGGATTCCGTTATTCGAATTTCTAAATTTGAACTCAATGTCCTTGGCAGAAAAAATGATTTTCTCTTGCGATTCTTCCTTCAAAAACTTCGCAGCAATATCTGAGTAGTATATCGATTGAATGTTTGGTCCTTTTATAATTGAACCATTCCCCAATTGGTAGGTTTTTTCGGAAATAATCTTGTTCCCTTCCAGGTAAAGATTCAGCTCTCCTTCATATTTAAACACCAGTAAGTTCACACTTTCGATGTACATTACGATAATTCGTCCATACAAATTTTCGCAGTACATGTGCTTGGTTTCGTTTTCACTTTTCTTGGCTTCCTTTTTCATGAACCAAGACAAGTTATCCGACCATTCGGTAACTTTATTATCGATAATCAAGAATTTGCTTTTGTCAAAATCATCAACCGTATCGCCCCAAACAAAGGCTAAACAATTGATGAACTCGGAACGTGGAATCTTAAAGTTTTCGGCTACAATACTAATGAACTCAAACTCTCCTTCGCTTACCATTTTATCTTCGTAAACGAATTCCATCAAGCGAAGCAATACAATTAACCTTTCTTCCTGTACCAATTCCGCTTTTACCTTATTGCAAACTTTAGAAGCCTCTGTCAATGATAGAATATCTGCCTGACGGGCATGAGTTATTGTTTGATATTCCATTTCACGACGATAAAATTCCGAATAATTCTCGAACAAACTCAGGTATTCATCCTGAATATCAGAATTCACGTAACGACTTAAAAAGCTTTCTACAATAATTCTTCCTTTTCCGGAAACACCTTCTTGTTTTGTATTGGCAACAATTGCAAACAGGTGCATTAGAGCATTTAGTATCGATTCCCCCATGTACAAATATGAATTATGGTTTTTTGGCAGATCTGCACTGTTTCTAAAATTACAATTTATTTCTTTACAAAAGATTGCAATTCCAGCTTAATTGACACAAAAAAACTGCCTCCCAAATTGGAAGGCAGTTCTAATATCTTTAACGGAATATGATTACTCCACAATACTGTTTCTTAATTTTGCTACGCTAGCAATAATTTCATTCAATTGTACTTCAGTCATTTTGCCTTCCACAACTTTATCGTAGCTAGCTTTTAGACCTGTGAATTCAGAAATTAAAGCTGCAACATTAGGATCTTTCTTTTCTGGCTCAAGAACCTGTAATAATTTCTCTAAAGAAGCTTTCTGATCGAAAATTACTTTTACAATTTCAGGGTTTGCATAAGTATTCTCTGAAATATGAGTTGCAATGTACAATCCTTCGATAAAGCTACCACTTACAACCAATAGAGATAGGTTCGCTTTTCCATTCTTATTCAAAAACTCATAAGTATCATAGAAAGAGTTAGTAATTACTTTAACCAACTGATCTTTATCATCAAGGTTTTTTTCTACATCATCAACCAAAGTTTTGTTGTATGCACTAGTAATTTCAAGGTTATCGATTAATGTTTTAGATGCTTTAAGGAACAACATTGTTTCCTGCTTGCGATTGTAAGTACTTGCATAACTTAAATCAGCACCGTAAACACCAAGGTTAAGAGCTCTTGCTTTTTCTGTAAAATATTTATCAGCGTTGTCTGTAGAATTTGATAAACCTAGAATATAGTCAGCTCCAATACGATTCAACATAGAAGTCAGTTCGAAAGTAGTTGGTAAGGGATAAACAACATCTTTAACTTCACTTTCAATAGCTTTCTTCAATAATGGTTTTACTGTTTGTTCTCCACTTTTCTTTTTATCAACTGGCTTACAAGCTACAACACTTAAAGCCAAAGCAAAAAGAATAAAGGTATAACGAGAAATAGCACGTCTGTTCATAGTCTTTTAAATTTAATATTGATCGGATTCAATTTATCAAAGCCTAAATTTAACAAATAGCAGCTAATTCCTAGCATAATTGAGCATTATATTTGACTTCTTTTTTAGTTCATACACCTAAAAAATGCGTTCTCCCCTAATTCAATCTCATTTTCACCACAAAAAAAAGAGCCGATGCTGAAAATCGACTCTTTTACTTACTCAAACAGACTTGATTATAAAAAATTACACGGGATGAATCCTTTGGAAGAATCCCTGCTTGTAATTATTTCCTATTGGTATGGTACCTTTATCCATATGTACCATATTTCCCTCTATCGATTTTATTTTTGCCAAAGCCACAATATATGACTTGTGAATGCGATAAAACTTTGCAGATGGCAACAATCTTTCAATTCCTTTCAAAGATTGATAAGTAACAACATGTCCTTCATTGGTAAAGATCTTAACGTAATCCCCCAAAGCTTCAACATATTGGATGGAATCGAGGTTGATATTGATTGTTTTTTTATTTGCTTTTACAAAAATATACTCCAATTCATCCTTGGTGGTTTCCTGAGGTTCGGCAAGGGCTTTCACCTTTTCTTCAGCCTTCTGTACTGCTTGTAAAAAACGCTCAAACGAGAATGGTTTTTTCAAATAATCCAACACATTCAACTCATAGCTTTCCAATGCATATTCTGTATATGCCGTGGTAATAATAACCATTGGTGGATTTTTATAGGACTTTAAAAAGTTTATCCCACTCAATCTTGGCATATTAATATCTAAAAAAATCAGATCCACCGGTTCTTGCTGAAGAACCTCCATAGCTTCAATGGCATCGCTACACTTGCCTTTTAACTCCAGACTCGAGAGTTCTGAAACATACTTTTCCAGTACTCTTTGTGCCAATGGCTCATCATCTATAATTAAACACTTCAACTTCATGCGTTTTGTTTTTTTGTCAGAGTTTTAAATGTTACTCTAAGCATTTTGCTCCGATAAATCAATTTGTAAGTTCACTTTGAACAGATCATCTTGTTTTGAAATGTTCAAATCATGTTTATCTGGATACAATAATTCTAATCTACGAGTAACATTCTTGATTCCAATCCCTTTTGCTTTTCGCTCCTCATCTTGCCATTTGTCATCAAATCGATTTTCAATTGACAATTCCATTCTATCCTTTTCTTCAAAGTTAAATAGAATATTTACAAATCCATTATTATTCTTGCCATATGAACCATGCTTGAATGCATTTTCAATTAATGGCTCGAACAATAAAGGCGCAATTTTATTTTGAGAGGCACTTCCTTTTACATTTATACTTACAGGAATGGTATCATCTAATCTGATTTTTTGCAGATCAAGGTAATTTTTAATAAAGTCCAACTCTTTATCTACAAATACATATCTATCATTACATTCATATAAAATATACCTCATCATATCAGACAATTTCAACACCAAATTTGGTGCTTTATCAGATTTATCTAAAGTAAGTGAGTAAAGGTTATTAAGGGTATTAAATAGAAAATGAGGATTTATCTGAGCTTTCAGAGCTTTTAATTCTGCTTCCAACTTCTCTCTCTCAATATCCTGAAAATTAGCAGTAACTTTTTGCAAAATAATTAACTCACGTGTCATTGATAAAACTGAAGTAATCCCAACATAAATTAAGGTGAAAATTGCAAAGTTTACCCAAACCACAAAGGTTAACTCCTCGAAATACTGTTCCCCTTGAACAAAGCTATTCAAAGGATATACCAACAAAAAATCTATTACAAAAGCTGCAATAGATATCATTGCAAATACCGAAACAACGTAAAGAAAAAAGCGCTGTCTTTTAAATAAAAATGGTATTAAAATCAAAAGATTAACATATACAGCTGCCGCAAAACAAAGATTAAAAACCAATGTCATCAACACAGGTTCTATCTTTAGTATATTTTTAAAATTGCTGGCAACAAACATGGTTAGCAACCAAAATACTGTCGCAACCACCCAAAAAAGTATATGATAAATTATCCTACTACGGGATATGGTTCTTATGTTGTTCATTTAATGTGTTTGTGTCGATTTTCAAAATTTAAATTAGAAAAGTTCGTCACTACATTAAAATATATTCGTTATCGACTGCAAAATCCATGACAAAAAGCCCTAATTTTCCGATATCTTTAGATTAATTGATCGTATCTATTTTGAATAGGATGGAATCGGTTGTATTTTTATAAAAAAGAAAGACTTACAAATATGTTTACAAAAGATATCTTGTTTTGGAATGTTGACACACAAATCGACTTTATGAGTAAGAACGGAAAACTTTATGCTCAAAACGCTGAAGAAATTCAACCTACTCTTGCTGCAATTACAAAATTGGCAGAATTTAACAACATTCAGGTAATTAACACAGCAGATTATCATTACAGCAATTCTGCCGAACTATCTTCAAACCCTGATTTTGTAAATACTTTTCCGGAACATTGTATGGCAAATTCTTTAGGAGCTGAATATATATCAGAAACCAAGCCAAAAGAAAATTGCCCGGAAATTCTTTGGAATAAAATTTACAATGAAAAGGAATTAAGCGAAGCTGCTAAACACAGAAACATCATCATAAGAAAAGATGCTTTTGATGTATTTGAAGGAAACCCAAACACATACAGTTTACTAAAACAAATCAATCCAACCATTGTTTTTGTATACGGCGTTACCACAAATGTGTGCGTTGATTGCGCAGCTGTTGGACTTGCAGAAAGAGGACTTAAAGTTTATGTAATTGAGGATGCCATTAAAGAACTTCCGAACATCCCACTTCCTTTTGAAAAATGGGATGAACTTGGCATTACACGCATTTCATACGATAAAGTTGTTGAATATCTGGCTTAGCTTAAGCATTAAACAACTCTTTTACCTTGGCAATTTTTTCATCAAGTGGCATGTAACCATCCAACCAATGAATGTTGCTGCCACTTCGTTCCATTTTTCGGAACCAAGTCATCTGTCGCTTGGCAAATTGGTGAATTGCTATCTCTAATCCCGAGAACATTTCATCGTATGTAATTTGTCCTGTTACATACTGGGTAAGAAACTTATACTCCAAGCCATAGTAAATTAAATCTTCTGCAGATACACCAGATTTTAACAAACCTTCAACCTCTTCCACCATTCCTGACTTTAGGCGCTCTTTTAATCTTAGGCTAATTCTATCGCGTCTGCTTTCTCTATCGAACTTTATTCCAACCAACAATGGATTCATTTCTGGATATTCCATGTCAATTTGAGGGTTTGCAGCATAGTATCTTTCAATTTCAATGGCTCTGATTGCTCTTTTCTTTGTTTCTAAATCGCTGTTATTGTGTAAATCTTTGTACGATCGAAGTATTACCTCAAGCTCTTCAAGCGATTTACTTTCCAACTCATCTCTAAAAGATTGATCTTTAGGAACTGCTATTAATTTATAACCTTTCAGAACTGCTTCAAGATACATTCCCGTACCTCCACATACAACTGGCAGTCTTTTCCTGGATGAAATATCCTCGAATGCTTTAACGAAATCCTGTTGAAATTCAAACACATTGTATTTGTATCCTGCATCGGCGATATCAATTAAATGGTATGGTATTTCAACTCCATCCACAACATACTCCTCAATATCCTTTCCTGTACCCAAATCCATACCACGATAAATCTGACGAGAATCAGCACTAATAATTTCACCATTGAAATCTTTAGCCAAATTAACCGCCAAACTTGTCTTGCCCGTTGCAGTTGCACCTAAAACTACCAATAAATTGTAACGCATCTTCATTAAATTTTAATCGAAATATCAATCCGATTTTTCATGTGTTTAAATTTTCTTTTAGTTATCACATGAAACTCACCATGAATTAAATAATTATTTAATAATGGACGTTTCATTCTCAGGATAATGCCTATCTTAAATAGGTCGAAAATTTAGAATTCGGCAACAAAATTACTTTAAGTTTTTTGATTTCACTAACCAGACAATCAATATGACAATTCTTGCAACCTACAAACACACTTTTCGATTGTTAATTTCTCCCGAAAAGGAATGGATTTCAATTCTAGATCATGTAAATATCAAAAGCTCGAAACTTCTGTTTATACTGATTATTCCTTTAGCATTAATCATGTCTGCATGTAACTTTTTAGGCTTTGTTATTTTCGAAAAAGATTCAACAGATCATATTGATATGTTTTTGTTTTCTTCCATAACTACATTTGTTCTATCAATTGCATCTATCTACATCTCTTCCATAGTAGTTAGACCTTTTGCTGTTCTTCCTACAAAAAAGGAAAGGTTCGAAAGAGCATATATTTTGGTTGCATTTTCCTATACTCCAGGCTTCATTTTTAATTCTATTGCATTCCTGTTCCCTATCATTAACTACCTCACTATTTTCGGATTATACAGCTTCTATATTTTATACAAAGGAATTACCCCAATTTTAAATGTTCCCGACAGAAGAAGATCTGGTTATTTTACATTTATTCTAATCGGTCTACTTTCCATTTATGCAGTGTTGGGTGCGCTATTTATAGGTACAGCTAACTTTTTAGGCTTTTAAATCGCAGTATAAATCAATTCTAAAAAATCATAATTTCTTCACTTTTTTAAAAACTTGTTTAATTTTGACAGTATCAAACAAGACGATTCAAAAATGGAATACAATTCAAAAGGTGTTTTAAATTCGCTCTTTCGAACACGTAACCTACTACTTACACCCAAAAGAGAATGGGAAAGAATTGCTCCGGAAAACTCAACAACTAAAGAGTTATTTCGAAACTTCTCCTTTCCTGTGATTGCTTTATGTGCAATTATTGCCGCAGGAGGCTCCTATATTCATACAAAGGATGTTTTAATTGCTGGATCAAAATTATTTGTTGATTTTTTAGCACTTAATTTAGGATTATACTGTGCAGCTAAACTGATTATTTTACTTGCACCAAATTTCCAGCTCCAAATCGATGAAGTTGTAATTTTTAAGCTCGTAATTTACAGTGCTTCAACATTCTGTGCTTTTCACGGATTAGCACAGCTATTTACCCCATTTTCATTCTTAAACCAGATATGTCTACTTTTGGAACTATACTTCATTAGAATATTGTGGCTGGGAATAAGTTCAATTTTACCAATAGCCAGCAACAAGCGCCCAGGCTTTACTGTTATGGCAAGTCTATTGATTCTTGTTCTTCCTTTAATATTTGAAAGGATGTTTTCAATTCTATTCAGGCTTCCATTAACAATTTAAATACTAAATTTGCATGGAATTTAAGATATAAGGATGCAGAATATTAACATCAGAAATAAAAGAGCCAGTTTCGAATACGAATTCATTGAGAAATTTGTAGCCGGAATTCAACTTTTTGGAACCGAAATCAAATCAATTCGTGCTGGAAAAGCCAGCTTGGTTGATTCATACTGCTATTTCACTCGCAACGAATTGTATGTGGTAGGAATGCACATTTCGGAGTACAAATTTGGCTCCTACTACAATCACGAAGAAAAACGAGAAAGAAAACTCCTTCTCAACCGAAAAGAATTAAATAAGCTGGACAGAAAAACAAAAGAGTCGGGCCTTACCATAGTTCCAGTTCGCCTTTTTATTAACGAAAGAGGTTTTGCAAAGATGGAAATTGCACTTTGCAGAGGTAAGAAACACTACGACAAACGCGAAAGCTTAAAACAAAAAGATCACAAACGTGAGATAGATCGTATGATGAAGAGATAGTTAGCTATTTTTTCGATTTTTTCTCAAAAAAATCTCTCTCATACCTTACAAACGAAAGATATTTTCTTCTATATTTGCAGCCCGTTTCTCAAGATTCGGGCTTTTCTATTCACCTTAGCTTATTAACACGAAACTAACAAGTTATTAACATTGTTAACAATTTGTTAATAAACTTCATACACCCTAATTTTACTAGCGTACAGTTGTTAACAACTAAAAAATCCTGTCTCTGCCGAATGGGATATTAACAGCAAAAACAGGACTGATATAAACAGGTGAAAAAGTTATTAACAATTTAATAGTCGAATGTACTTCCTCCTAAAAACTCTCTCATCAGAGATGTTGGTGGAATCTCTTCCTCTGAAATTGGTAAAAAGTAACTAAAGAACTTCAAAAGTCGGTTTGCTTCGGAATACTCGGGCTGATTTGGCTGCACTTCTTTTAGAATTGGCTCTGCAAATCTTTTTAAAACACCCAATTCATAAGGTAATGCCGAATTGAACATCACATCCGCCTCTTCCTGAAAAGGAAATATATTTCGCATTTCGCCTCTTCGAACACTTGGCCACCTGCTAATAGTTTCCGACGCACTATAATTTCGATACTTGTAATCACGAACAATTCTTCTTATTAGTCGATTATCAGTAGAAGGAATCCTGTTGTGACCATCGATTGAAATTGAGGTAAGGGCAGAAGTGTAGATTCTATACTTTGACTCGTCAGCAATTAATGGAGTAAGTCCTGGATTCAGGGCATGAATCCCCTCAACTACCAGCACTTGTTTATCATTTATCTTTAACTTCTCTCCATCGTAATACCTTTGCCCTGTTTCAAACGAAAATTTTGGCAATTCAATCTCTTTTCCTGACATCAAATCAACCAAGTTTTGATTGAACAACTGAACATCTAAAGCTTCAAGAACCTCAAAATCATAATCACCATTTTCATCCCTTGGCGTAAGTTCCCTATTCACAAAATAATTATCCATCGAAAGATTCACAGGACTTAAGCCAGCTACTTTCAACTGTATAGCCAATCGTTTTCCAAATGTTGTTTTCCCCGATGATGATGGCCCGGATATCAAAATCAACTTAATTCTTTTCCTATACTTTCTAATTTTATCAGCAATCTGAGAAATTTTCTTTTCATGTAAAGCCTCAGAAATTTTAATCATTTCAGAAATGTTATTCTCAGCCACATATCGATTCAAATCACCAACATTCGAAATATTCAATACTTTTCCCCACCGCTTGTATTCGCTAAATACTTTCAGCATTTTCTCTTGATCAATTCGCTCTTCAACAACCGATGGCTCATCTCTTTGAGGACTCACCAAAAGCATTCCACGATAAAAATGTTGCAAATCAAAAACTTTTAACACACCTGTAGAAGGTGCAAGATATCCATAGAAATAATCAGCGCAATCAGTCAAATGATACACTGAGGTATACAAATTTCCTCTTGTTTGAAGCAATCCTGTTTTCTCTTTCAGACCTTGATTTTCAAAAATCTCAATCGCTTTTTCCGTTTCGATTTCCTCACGTATAAATGGCATATCGGCAGCTATGATTTCTTTCATTCTGCTCTTTATTTTATCAATATCTGCAGGAGTCAATACGATATTTTTATCCGTCAACCTACAATACAAACCATTCGAAACAGAATGCTCCAACCTAAAACCTGTTCCCGGGTACAGATCCCTTACCGCTTTGTACAAAACAAAACACAAAGAGCGTATGTACATTCTTCTTCCTGCAGGATGCGTAAGATCAACAAAGCGAATATTTTTGGGTTTATATATTTCGTAGGTAAGTTCTTTCACCTTATTATTTACCATTGCACCCAATACCGGACCATTCAATTTTATATCAATATCTGATAAAATGGTTTGCAGGTCGGTTCCAACGGCATAAGATCTTTTTTCATTAAGATCTTCAAAGTAAATATCTATTAATTTCCCCATGAGCTGTAGATTTATTGGCTATCCTATACATTAAGGACAGTTGTATAAAGATAATAATTATGCTATATCAGTCTTCTTCGAAAATCTTAAATTTTCTTAATCATGAAAAATTAGGGTAAAAAAAATCCCCTTGCGGGGATTTGATATATTTTATTGTAGCTCTTCTTTTAGAAATCTAGCCGTAAATGATTCCTTACATTCGGCCAATTCTTCCGGCGTTCCTTCGAACAGTATCTCACCTCCATTTCGACCACCTTCTTTTCCGATATCAATAACATGATCGGCAACTTTGATCACATCCATATTGTGCTCAATTACAATCACGGTATTGCCTTTATCAACCAATCTATTTAAAACGTCCAACAACACCCTAATATCCTCAAAGTGCAGACCCGTTGTTGGCTCATCCAGAATATACATGGTCTTTCCGGTATCTCTTTTGGCCAATTCCGTTGCCAGTTTTACTCGTTGCGATTCACCACCCGACAAAGTTGTTGATGGCTGCCCAAGGGTTACGTATCCTAAGCCGACATCCTGCAAAACTTTCAATTTTATTAGAATTGCAGGTATATTTTCAAAGAAATCTACAGCCTGGTTAATGGTCATATCAAGCACATCGCCAATTGATTTTCCCTTGTAACGCACCTCAAGAGTTTCTCGATTGTATCGCTTTCCATTACACTCATCGCAATGCACATAAACATCTGGCAAGAAATTCATTTCAATAGAACGAACTCCAGCTCCCTGGCAGGTTTCACATCTTCCTCCTTTTACATTGAAAGAAAATCTACCCGCTTTGTAACCTCTAATTTGCGATTCAGGCAATTTCTCATACAACTTTCTAATATCACCAAAAACGTTGGTGTAGGTAGCCGGATTCGAACGAGGAGTTTTACCCAATGGAGCTTGGTTTACTTCCACTACCTTATCGATATTCTTAATTCCATCCAAATCTTCGTAAGGAAGAGGATCTTTAACTGATCGGTAAAAATGTTGCGACAAAATAGGCTGCAAAGTACCATTAATCAAACTTGATTTTCCGCTTCCCGAAACTCCAGTAACACATATGAACTTTCCAAGCGGAAAACTTACATCAACATTCTTTAGGTTATTACCGGTACAACCTCTTAAATCGACACTCTTCCCTTTTCCTTTTCTTCGCTCTGTTGGCACTTCAATTTTTCTATCGCCATTCAGGTATTGAGCTGTTAAACTATCTCCCTTTTCAATATCATCAGGATTACCCGCAACAACAATTTCACCTCCATGCTTTCCTGCAAAAGGTCCCATATCCACCACATAATCGGCAGATTTTATCATGTCCTTATCATGCTCAACAACAATTACCGAATTTCCAGAATCTCTTAATTGCTGTAAGGATTGAATCAGTCTTTCATTATCACGTTGATGCAGGCCAATACTTGGTTCATCCAAAATGTACAACACATTAACCAGTTGCGAACCAATTTGCGTTGCCAAACGAATCCGTTGCGATTCTCCACCTGAAAGAGTTACTGAACTTCTATTTAATGAAAGATATTCCAGCCCTACATCCAAAAGAAATCCCAAACGAGATCTGATTTCTTTTAAAACTTCAATGGCAATCTTTTTCTGTTTATCGCTTAAGTGCTGCTCCAAATCCTGAAACCACTCACCCAATAAACCAAGATCCATTTCGGCTAGTTCAGCAATATTTTTATCATGAATTCTAAAGTGCAATGCTTCTTTCTTCAATCGCTTTCCATCACAAGCAGAACAAGCATCTGTTTTCACAAACTGTTCAGCCCATTTTTTGGCTTTCTTTGAAGTTCCATTGCTTTCCTGGTTTGTGATATACTTTATCACACCATCAAAACTCAAAAAGTAATTTGACGATGTGCCCAATGGCGTATTTTCAAGTTTGAATGTTTCGCTTGAACCATCCAGAATTACACTTAGAGCTTCCTCAGGAATTTCTTCAATTGGGGTATTCATATCAAAACCATACTTTCGCCCAATGGCCTCCATCTGCCAAAAAATTAAACTATTCTTGTATTTACCCAAAGGCACAATTCCACCTTCACGAATGCTTAAGGCCTGATCTGGAATAATTTTCTCTAAATCAATTGCATTTACACGGCCAAGCCCTTTACATTTTGGGCAAGCTCCATGAGGAGAGTTAAAAGAAAAACTATGTGGTGCTGGAGTATTGTATGATATCCCGGTAGATGGACACATTAACAGACGACTGTAATATTTTACCTCATCGGTATCCTTATCCAGAATCATGGTAATTCCCTTACCATGTTTCATAGCTGTTTGCACAGATTCTTTTAGGCGCTTATCTCCAACTTCTTCAACAACCAGTTTATCAACTAGTATTTCTATATCGTGATTTTTATAACGATCGACCTTAAAACCATGCAACAATTCAACAATTTCTCCATCTACCCTGGCATACAAGAATCCTTTTCTGCGAATTTGCTCGAACAGTTCCTTATAATGTCCTTTACGTCCTTTTACAACAGGTGCAAGAATATAAATTCTCTTCTCGCTAAATTTTTCATGAATCAAGTTGATGATTTGCTCATCGGTATACTTCACCATTTTCTCACCTGTCTCATACGAATAAGCAACACCGGCTCTTGCATACAACAATCGAAGAAAGTCATACAGCTCAGTTATGGTTCCTACCGTAGAGCGTGGGTTTTTGTTGGTGGTTTTCTGCTCAATAGAAATTACCGGACTTAAGCCTGTAATCTTATCCACATCCGGGCGTTCCATCCCGCCAAGAAATTGTCTGGCATAAGCAGAAAATGTTTCGATATACCTACGCTGACCTTCAGCATAAATTGTATCGAATGCCAATGAAGATTTTCCACTACCACTTAATCCGGTAATCACCGAAAGTTGGTTACGAGGAATACTTACATCAATGTTTTTAAGGTTATGAACGCGTGCCCCAAACACATCAACACTACCAGTTTCGAGCTGTTCTACACCGTTTACTTCTTTATTACTTTTGGAACTCAAATCTAAATCTCCTTTTGCAAATCCAACAATCTATTTCTCTGACACAGAACCATCAGGGTTTTTATAATCAGAAAATGCAAAATTAATATATCCTTTGGCAGGAAGCGTAATTTCGTACTCTTTTTTGTATTTATTTGTAAGGTATGCTCTTCGCAACCATGGATTAAAGTACTTTAAAACCTTATAATTTACCCCATTTTCCTTAGCAAACACAGCAAAATCCTTTATCGGAGTTTTAATTTTTACTTTTCGGGTTGGAATTTCTGGATACAAATCCGACTCGCGGTATTTAAAACCATATGCCGAAGGATTCTCCATAATCATTTTAATTGCCAAAATCCTGAATACATATCGTCCTGTTTCTTCTCCCAAAAGCAAATCGTAGTAATCACCTGCATCCTGCAACTTTAATTGCTTATCAACAAATCTTCTTCCTGCATTATACGAAGCAGCCACTAAAGTCCAGCTTCCGTATTTTTTATATGAATCCTTAAGATATTTACAAGCCGCAATAGTTGCTTTTTCAATATTGTATCGTTCATCAACTTCTGATGATACTTCCAAACCATAGTCTTTGGCCGTTCCACTCATAAACTGCCAAACCCCAACAGCTCCAGCTGGTGATTTAATAGTAGGCACAAACCCACTTTCGATTAAAGCCAAATATTTGAAATCCCTAGGAACACCCTGTTCTTTTAAAATGGGTTCAATAATTGGAAAATAACGATTAGCTCGCTTTAAGAACAATAATGTTTGAGATTGCCAATAGGTATTTACCAATAGTTCCCTATCAAGCGATTCCTTTACATCCCATCTGTTCATTGGAACAATTTCATCGCCAAAAGTTAATTTATCGGGTGTTTTTAATGCATATACATTATAGCGACTCATGTATTCACTATTTTCAGGATCTTTATCTCGGTCGGTTATGGTTGAGTAGTTAAATAACTGGGCAGTAAGGTAAACTGCGCCCGAAACAGCAATTAAAGCTAAAATATTTTTTAAAGGTCGATATATATTCACGGTTGTTGATTTTTAAGAATGTCAAATGTAAAATATTCTACTCGATTAAGTGAAGAAATGTTTTCTTTTAACAAATCTTTACACCAATAAATTTGAACTGTTCGTCAAGTTCGGATTTAATTTTTTCTAAACATTTCAAAATTTGCTCTTTACTTACTCATCAGAAGGTTGTAACTTGAAACAACAAAATGAAAGATGTTTCGTTGATTAAATAATGTCGGGTTATTTATTCAACATCAACCCAACATCAACATTTTATGACCTAACCAGTCTCCTAATTTTAATCATATGAAAAACCGCATGCTGTCTATATTGCTATTCGGAGTATACCTTTTGTATGCATGTGACAGTGAGACTACTGAAATTTTCCCCACGCAAATCATTCAAAATTCTCGAGTATCAGATTCTATTTTTGAAATTTTATTAGATGATGCAAAGCTGATTTGCATGGACTTTTATACCAATCAAGAAATGGAAGAGTTATCGGAAATAGAATTAAAAGAATACCATTTTGCGCCAATTTTAGCGGCACTTCAAATCGTTTACCTTGATTCAATTTTAACAGCATCTTCGGATCTAAGAAAATACGATGTACACGCCTTATGTCCTGAACAACTTCACAAAACAAGTATCACAATAGACACCACTAATAAGAATTTTAATTCCTGGAAGACTTATGGTTTCACCAATAATTTAAAGTTGGATTTGCTAATTGATGAATATGATTTACAATTGGATTCTATCAGTGAAGAACAATATTTAGTTCATACTGAGGTAGGAATCAATCAGGAATCCTTAGCCAGAATATTGGTAAAATTTCCATTTATTAAGAAAGGAAAAGCTGCAAATTGCATTGGTGATGGCTCTCATATCGAGATTGTTTTTTTTAATCCCGATTTCATTCAGCTGATATATAGCTACGGCTGGGGCAACTGTCCATCGGGTTGTATCAACCGTCACTACTGGGAACTTGGAATTTATGGATCAGGCGTTATTGAATTGCTTTCTGAATCTGGCAAAGAACTTCCATAAAGTAAATCTGCTTGAAATAAAAATTATTTCAATTCCCTTCTTCTATAAAATCATTCATTCTTCCTACTTACACATTCCTTTTAACTACTTTCGGTTAAAAGAAGCTATTAATTTTCTTAAGCTAAGCTTCTCCATGAGACCTTCCTGATTCATGGGTAAACAAAAAGAGTTGCAATACTTAATTTACTACAATTAAACATTACAACTCTTCTATATCATTCAGTTCTTATAAGTGGAGTATTTTTACTCGAAATCAGATCACTAGCTTATTCGACATTTACAATCTCTCGAAATAAGTTTTGAATTTTTCGTGTGGAACAGAAACACAAATTCTTGCAAACCGAGATGCATATTCTTTCTTATCCCTTGTAAAGTAACTTAATGATACACTCCCTATTCGAGCCTCAAGAAGTTCCTCTTCCGATTTGTTAACAATCACGAATATTCCAATAGGTTCAGAATCCTTATAAAACTCTTTTGCCAACAAGCCTTTGCTTTCCAAAAATTCTATATTCTTCTTTATTCCTTCGCAAGTGCGCTCTTTAAAACTTTTCATTACAGCTTGTCCATTCTCGGAGCTTAACAATTTGGCAACCATCAATTGAGAAAAAGCATTTATTCCATTTGTAGCATACATCAAACGAATTCCCAATTCATTCACAAACTCTTTGTTTGTACTATGCACAAAACCCAATCGTTGCCCACTTAAGCCTACCGATTTGCTAAAACTTTCAACAATGATTACATTTTCCAATTGACTTAAGTTCTGGAAAAACAAGTCTTCTTTCCCACAAAAAATTCTTCTGTACGGACAATCTATAATCACAATTGCGCCATGATCGCTTAATGCTTTGGCGGTCATAAAAATATTTTCATCAGCTTGCTTGTTTCCAATGGGATTATTTGGGTCGCAAATGATTACTGCACTGTTCTTATAATAATCTAAATTTTCATTTACACTATTAAAATCGACATAAGTTTCAGACTCCATACCACGCACAGTCATTACCTGAACGTATGAACCCCAATAGTAATCAGGCAAACACACTTTGTCCACATTTATGGTTTGGAATACCAAATCGAGTGCCGACATTCCACCTCCGGTTATGGCAATGTTATCAACCGAAGATTGATTGCCAAAATAATGCTGATTAATGGCTTTTCTCAACTCAGACCTCCCCTGCGATGGAGGGTAAACCTGCATTTCGTTCGAATTAAAATCCAATTCATCAATCACGGAGTTTAAATCGATGTTACAAACCGAATTTACTCCCCGGTTTAATAGCAAAAATTCATTCCCCGTTTCTTGACTCATTTTTCTGATTCGTTCGCCAATTCCAACAATCGCCGAATATTTAGCTCCACTCTTTCTGATCTTCATGTCTTAAAAGTTTTCTACGAATTAAATCAACCCAAACATTATTCGCAAATTTTAAAAGCTGCTTTAAAGACTCTATAAAATTTTATACTTTAACTCTTCCTAAAAATCAATAATAATGAAATACAATTTTGATAAAATTATAGATCGCAAAAATACCAACTCGGTAAAATACGATAAGCTTGAACAATATTTTGGAAAAGATGATTTGCTTCCTTTTTGGGTAGCCGATACCGATTTCAATGTTCCGGACTGCATCTCAGATTCCATAATAAAAAGAGCTGAACACGCAATTTACGGATATTCATTTCGAGGTAAAGATTGTATTTTAAGTGTACAAAACTGGCTTAAAAACCGTCACAGTTGGGAAGTAAAAGAAGAATGGATTTCTTCCAGTCCTGGAGTAGTTACTGCTCTATCCTTGTTGTTAATGAGTCTTACCGAAAAGGGAGATAAAATTGCTGTTCAACCACCGGTATATCATCCATTTTTTCATGTGATAAATGATACCGAACGCTGTTTGGTTCACAATCCGTTGATTAGAACAGAAGATTCTTACCAAATGGATTTTGAACATTTAGAACAACTTGCCAAAGATGGTTTAAAAGCCATAATCATTAGCAATCCTCATAATCCGGTAGGAAGAGTATGGACAAAAAATGAGCTCCTTCGACTAGGAGAAATCGCAAAAAAATATGATTTCCTTATTATCTCCGATGAAATTCATCAGGACTTAATTTACAAGAATCACAAACACATAGCTCTAGCTTCTTTATCGCAGGATTTGGCCCAAAGAACAATTACCTGCATTGCTCCTTCGAAAACTTTTAATGTAGCTGGTTTAGCAAGTTCGATTATTATTATTCCTAACCAGAAATTGAAAAAAACATACGAAAAACTACTATGTGCCATGCATTTGGATTCTGGCAATTTGTTTGGTCATATTGCCATGCAAGCAGGATATGAACATGGAGCAGATTGGTTAGATCAACTTATGGAGTATTTACAATCTAATGTAGATTACGTTCAAGAATTTCTTGAAGAAAATATTCCAGAAATTAAATTGGTTACCCCTGAAGCAACTTATTTGTTATGGTTAGATTGTAGAGATCTGAATATTAGTTCAGAAAAATTAAATCAGATTCTGATTAATGAAGCTGGTTTAGCTTTAAATAAGGGGACTACTTTTGGTAAAGAAGGAAATGGCTATATGAGATTAAATATAGGCTGTCCAAAATCTATGTTAACAAAAGGTTTAAGCATTTTACAACAAACCGTAAATCAATTAAAAAAACTTTAATTAGCAGGGTTACCTTTTCTGTTTTTGAGGAATAAATATATAAACGATTAAACAGGATCGAAAATCACCCTAATGATTATCAATTGAAGTTGGTTTTCTGCAAAAAACAACAACAGTCTGTTATACACACAAGGCCCCCGGCATTACTACTCCCGGGGGTTTATTTTTTAATTACCCGTTCACTTTTTGGTTGCTTTGATTTTTATTTTCCAGTACATTCGCATTCAAAACACACTTAATATGCACTGGAAAAAACCTTGGTTTCAACTTACTATTCTTATTCTTTTGGCATTTGTATGGGGAAGTTCATTTATATTAATGAAAATAGGCTTAAAAAGTTTTAGCAGCGAGCAAGCTGCTGGAATTCGAATGTTATTGGCTTCACTTGTGCTACTTCCTTATTCAATTAAGAACTTAAAGTTTCTAAAGAGAAAAGATTTACCAAGTTTACTTGTAGCTGGATTTATAGGTAGTTTCATTCCAGCCTTTTTATTTACCAAGGCACAAACTCAAATTGATAGTGCATTGGCCGGAATGCTAAATTCACTAACTCCACTTTTTACTCTTTTGGTTGGAATTCTGTTTTTTAAAACTAAATTTAAATGGCTGCAAACTATTGGATTGATAGTGGGATTGGTTGGTGCTTTGGGGTTGATCACATCAGGAAAAGAATTAAACTTTGGAAGTATAAATAGTTACGCCTTACTCATTGTATTGGCTACAACATTTTATGGTATCAACATCAATACAATTAAGGCCAAACTTTCCCATTTATCGGGAGTTCAAATTACATCTCTTTCATTTTTCTTTACGGGGCCAGCAGCTTTAATATATCTTTTAACTACCGATTTTCATCCAGTGTTTGCTGTTCCTAATTGGCCACTTCATTTTCTTGCTTTAGCTGCATTGGGAATAATTGGCACTGCACTGGCCATGCTATTAATGAATAGCTTAATCAGACATATTTCTGCTGTATACGCTTCTTCTGTTACATATATCATTCCCATATTTGCAATTTTCTGGGGAGTAGTAGATGGAGAGAACATTACACTTCTGCATCTTGCATGTATGACTGGAATTTTGTTGGGAGTTTACCTGATCAACAAAAAGTAATTAGTCAAAGTTTAGGCGAAGCGTAAATCGAACTTTTGAATCTGTAGGAGCATTATTGGATTCTGAAGGAATCCATTTTTCTCCAGTAGTAATAAACTCTTTTACTTTCTCGGATAACTCCAGACTCTTGCCCCCTTTAATCGTGATATCACTTACAGTTCCTGAACTGTGAACCATAAATGACACTTTAATTTTATATTTTCCAGTTAGATTATCTCTAAATTCTGATTGTAAAGCAGCAATTAATTTCTTCTTGTAATCCGATGTATTTCTCGATTGAGAAGGCAATGCTTTATTCCAAGATTTAATTGGCTTATCCATTTCTACTTCTGTAACTGAACCTGTTTCGAAAGCCTTCTTCTTTTCAGATCCATAGGCTGTAACAACAACTTCATTCATCTCTACAGCATCCTGCTCCAAAACAACGAGCAATGAATCTGCAATGTCTACTTGTTTGGTTTCAAAACCAACAAAAGAAGCTGTCAGTTTATAGTTGGAATTGGTATCCGCAAGGCTCATCGAAAACTTCCCATCCAAATCAGTAAATGTTCCTTTATTGGTTCCATTTACTACAATCATTACTCCAGGCATCGGAGTTTTTTCTTTATCAACTACAAGGCCTGAAATTTTTCTTGCATTTTCATCATTACCAATTGTTGCAAACCCTCTGATTCTAACTCCTGAATCCATTTTGTTAGCAGCTACATCAGCTACTCTGCCGGATAATGCTTTTTCAACTTTTCTACTAATAGTTTTTGAGAGTTGATTTTCTTCAACTTTTATGGCTTTCAAAATTGGTTCACTCTTTCCAATCTCCTCATCTTTTATTTCCTCAGCAAATTGTAATTCTTCATCGGCATTTTGAACTTCCTTATCGGCAACATCAATTACTTTCTCTTCTACAAGCTCAACTTTTTCTAACTTTTCTATTTTCTGATCTTTCTTAACTTTCAAACTATCTTCTTCTGTTATCGGGATATTTTCATACTTCTTTTTTGCTGTAACTTGCTCAATATCCTGGCTAACAAATTCATTTACGCTTGGAGTCTGGTTAATGTAATACAAAACAAAACTTAAACCCATAATGACTGCGATACTAGCAGCATAAGGCAACCAAGTCAAACTCTTCTTTTGTTTCGATTTTACCCTACTTGCCAAACCAAGCTTCAATTCTTTCAAGTCTTGCTCGATCTCCATTGAACTTAGTTTCGACAAACCATCATAAGCATCACTTTCAAAATCATCCATCATTACAGATTTTTCAAAAGCATGCTTCTCCTTTCCGGTCATTCTACTACCGAAATAGGCTAAAAATCGTTCATATGTCAATCTCAACTTAGACTTCATTTTGTTTGGCAAATTCTTCCATACATATCTTCAAGTTCCTTTTCCCGTTTTGTATATAACTTTTTACTTTTTTAACCGGATACTCCAATTGATCCGATATCTCTTGATAACAAAGCTCATCATAGTAAAACAACAAAATACACATTTGCTGCTCTTCCTTTAACCTCTCAATGCACCTTTTCAGATTTTGTTCCAAATTCAAATCTGGTGTCTCATCAATAGGATGCAAATATGGAGTAGATTCCACAAAATGAGATTGCAAAAATTTGTCTGCCTGATTTTTCTGAGATTTTTGTTTTCTCAATTGCATCAGGCAATAGTTCTTACAAACCACATACAGCCACGGTTTAAAGTTATTTATCTCAAATTTAGGGATTTCTGATATCAAGTGCTCAAAAATGGCGTTTACTGCATCCTTTGCTTTTTCTCTGTCATGCAGATATTTTAAACACACACCATAAACCAAATGCATATATCGAGAATAAAGCGCGCCTAATTCTTCCAAATCACCAGAATCAATATATGATTCCAACAACTCTTGATCAGAAAGTTTATCAGGATTTCTTTTAGTCCGAAACATTAAATTTTCTGGATTTATTATCAGGTTTAATTCTTATGCTAGTTAAACATTTCAGAAAAAAGATGAAAATTTTTTATGGAATTTATTCTCGCCTTGCATCCTAATGACAAAGACGAACAAAAATCATTAAAAAATAGAATTATGAGAGCGATAACATTATTATTAGGATTGCTAGGAATACTAATTTCTACATCCCTTTCAGCAAAAACAATAAATGGTGTTGTTACAGATGAATCAAATCTTGCAATACCTGGAGTAAGTATTGTAATTAAAGGTACAACCAATGGAACTTCCACCAATATTGATGGAAAGTATACAATTGAAGTGAACAAAGGTGATATTTTAATTTATTCTTTTGTGGGTATGATAACTCAGGAAATTGAAGTAAAAGATCAATCTGTTATAAATATTATCATGCAAGCAGAACAAATTGGCGTTGATGAAGTAATTGTTGTTGGGTATGGAAAAAAGACAAAGAAAAGCTTCTCTGGCAGTGTGGCTGGTATTCGAATTCGAGGCAAAAGTTCAAGAAGAGGTAAAAGAAATGCGATGGCCTTCTGTAATTATGAAATGATGCCAGATAGGTATTACAATACTGAAGGTTATTCCACTATTAATGAAAACAACTACAAAAATGCAGTAGAAATTCCAGTTTCAACTTTTTCTATTGATGTTGATGCTGCATCTTATAGCAATGTTCGTAGATTTTTAACCAATGGAGAAAAGCCTCCAATCGATGCCGTACGAATTGAGGAAATGATTAATTACTTCAATTACAATTACGAGCAACCAAATGGTGAACATCCTTTTGCCATTCATCACGAAATTGCTAAATGTCCGTGGAACAAGGAAAACCTTTTGTTACACATTGGACTGCAAGGGAAAAAAATTGAAACAGAAAATCTTCCAGCATCAAACCTGGTATTCTTGCTAGATGTATCCGGATCGATGAATTCACAAAACAAACTGCCTTTATTAAAGAAAGCTTTTAAACTCTTGGTAAACCAATTGCGCCCCGAAGATAAAGTTGCCATCGTGGTTTATGCCGGAAGTTCCGGTTTGGTTTTACCATCCACCAATGGAACCGAAAAAGAAGAAATCCTAAATGCTTTAAATAAATTAAATGCAGGAGGTTCAACAGCTGGTGCTGCTGGTTTAAAATTGGCTTACAAAACTGCTCGTGAAAATTTTATCGATGGTGGAAACAACAGAATCATACTTGCTACCGATGGAGATTTTAATGTAGGAATTTCGAGTAATGCCGAAATGGAAAGACTAATTGAAAAAGAACGCAACAATGGTGTATTTATCTCGGTATTGGGATTTGGGATGGGCAATTACAAAGACGATAAAATGGAAATTATTGCTGACAAAGGAAATGGCAATTATTCCTATATCGACAACATATTGGAAGCCAAAAAAGTTTTGGTAAACGAGTTTGGAGGAACTCTTCACACCATTGCAAAAGATGTAAAAATTCAGATTGAGTTTAACCCGGCAATTGTAGAAGAGTACCGATTGATTGGATACGAAAACAGAATATTGAACAAAGAAGATTTTGATGATGACCAGAAGGATGCAGGAGAACTTGGTTCAGGGCACAATGCAACTGCACTTTACGAGATCAAACTGGCAAAAAGGAAAAAGAAGGATCAGAATTTGAAGTATCAGGATACAAAATTAAATGCCAAAGCTCTTTCTAAAAATGAAATTGCAAGTGTAAAGTTCAGATATAAAAATCCCAAAGGAAGAAAAAGCATCTTAATTACTGAAGAAATTCCTATGGATGTAAGTTCTGCACAAACTATTTCTGAAAACTTTCAGTTCTCTGCTGCAGTTGCAGGCTTTGGTTTACTTCTTCGCCAATCAAAACACAAAGGAAATTGCAATTATAAAATGTTAATTGATTTGGCTCAAAATTCAAAAGGCCAAGACATGGAAGGATACAGAAGTGAATTTATTCGATTGATGAAACTTGCCAAACATTTATAACAATGAGTATTATTTGTACATTTGCGGCTAAGAATTTTAAAGAAAAAAACGATGTTCCTGAAAAAATTAGATCAACACTTACTAGATGCATTAGAAGAATTTGGTTTTGAAACACCTACCAAAGTTCAAAAACAGAGTATTTCAAAAATAAAGAGTGGTGTTGATTTAATGATTCGTGGCGATGAAAAAAGCGGAAGGTCATCAACTATCGTTATCAGCGTAATTCAGCAACTAAAAAATGAATTTGAAGATGTTCCAAGAGCTTTAATTATTGTGTCGAGCAGAGAGAAATCTATCGAAATGAAAGAGCTTTTTCAGGAATTGGGACAAAACACTGATTTAAGAGTTTTTTGTGAAGGCGATGCTGGAAACCTGCACGATTTAAGAGATAAAATCTATGCTGGTTCTGATGTGGTGATTGCAACAGCAAAAAAAATAAATGAGTTATATTCTTTTAGCGGAATTAATCTGAACAATTTAAAAATGTTCATTATCGACGATGGAGAATTGATTATGAGAGATCAGATTTTATCGGAAATCAACAGGTTAGCTCCTTACATTCCAAAATCGCAAAGAATTGTTTTCTGTGAAAGATTCACGGTTCAAATGGATAAATTTATGGATGAGAACATGAACTTTCCAACAATATTAGATATCAAAAGTGAATAAAATACAAAAGCCTCCAAGTTTTGGAGGCTTTCTCATTCCCAATAAATTCGAATTACTTTAAATAAGCTTTTAACATCCAGTTAATTTTCTCCAAATACGAAATGTAAGCTGGTAGTATATCCAAAGTTCCCTCATCATCATTCTCATTTGCTTCAGCAATTACACTTCTAACTTTTTCAATCAACACTTCGTGTGAATCAACAACTTGCTGAACCATTTCCTCTCCACTTGTATTAGAGTTTGCCTCCTGAATTGTTGAAATTGCTACATAATCAGAATAGTTTCCTAATGGGTGACCATCCAAGGTTAAGATACGCTCAGCAATTTCATCAACTTTGTCACTTGCATCGGTATACAACTCTTCAAATTTTGCATGCAATTCGAAGAAAGCTCGTCCTCTTACATTCCAGTGAAAATTTCTTAGGTTTTGATAATACAACTGGTAATTCGCCAATAAAATTTGCAATTGCTCTACTTCTCTTTCGTTTGCTGTTAACTCAACTTTTACTTGATTCTCTTTTAAATTTTTCATGATTCTTATTTTTTAATTATTGATTTGTCATTTTCTTTGATACAAATATCTATAACTTGAAATAAGAGAATCTTATAGTCCCATAAGTTTAATTTATCAATTGCTCTTTTCAATTGTGGCACCATTATTGCAAAATCATCTCCTCAATAAATAATTTTGCTTATCTGAACAAAAAATTTTGTTTAATTAACATGATTTTAAAAACTATTTTTTAGTTTAGAAGCTCTTTATTAAAAACCTACTTATAATTATAAACCAGTAAATTATTTTCCAAACATGAAAAAATTATTATTACTCTTCATTATTGCCTGTGGGCTTTTTATCGACGCTAACGCTCAATCATATGAGTATAAAGTAATCACTACAGTAGAATCTATCGTTCCAATGGGTATCGGTCGTTCTAGAATTATCGAAGAAAAGTCTCCAATTGATGCTAACGCATTTACTACAGAAAGAACCGATGGTAAAAAAAGTAAGCAGAAAGATGTAAAAAGATCTGATGCTAAAGTAAGTTTGTTTGCAGAAACAAAACTATTGAACTTCTACAGTATTGCAGGTATCAATTTCCAAAACATTGCTTCTAACGATGCATTAATTTCATCAAAAATCAACAGTTTGATTGAACAAGGTTATGAATTGGCTTTCGTTACCAGTGGTGTAGAAAGTGATAGCGGTAAAGGCGATGGAAAAGGTATCTTTATTACTCGTTTTATATTCAAGAAATTGAAACAGTAATTTCAGAAAAATATTTACAGTTAAGCCTCGAACAGTGTTCGGGGCTTTTTTTTGGATCATCTCTTCAATCAACTGACGGGCTTCTTTTTTGAAAAAATGACCTCCTCAACCAATTGAAGAGCTTCTTTTTTGAGAAAATGACCTCCTCAGCCAATTGAGGAACTTCTTTTTTGAGAAAATGACCTCCTCAGCCAATTGAGGAACTTCTTTTTTGGGAAAATGACCTCCTCAACCAATTGAAGAGCTTCTTTTTTGAGAAAACAACCTGCTGAACCAATTCAGGAACTTCTTTTTTGGAAAAATGACCTTCTGAACCAATTCAGGTGTTCATATCCTATGAATTCAAATTACGATACTTGATACAGCACAAAAAAGGATGCTTTCCATGAAAGCATCCTTATCAAATATCTTACAGCTAAGATTTAGAACATATAATCCCAAACTGGTAATTGTACTGGTTTACTTTCCGAAGCCTTTTTAGCTTTTTCATCTAAATATTTCTTGTTGATTACTACACGGAACATGTAAGCATCGAACCATGCATCAGTGAAAGTGATGTAACCATTATGACCAGAACCTGATCCCCATGAGTTTTCGAACTCCCATTTTACTGGCTTTTCGTTCGCGTCAACATCAACACCAACCAATGCCATAGCATGTGAAGAACCAGACTGACGAGTTAAAATTCTAGCTTTTTTGTCCATATCGAACTCAACTCCCAACAACGAAGCATAATCGTAAGTATTTACATCCATTACACCTGTTTTACGGTTATGTTGCTTGCCAACATCACATGATGCATACATTGCCTCATTATTCTTGATAGAAGCCATTGCAAAATTCTTGATATCTTCATTTGGCAAGTTCAAGTATGTCCAATTAACACCTTCCGAAACGTTTCTGTAATTCTTGATTTCATAAACTTTGTAGTACTCGCGAGTAGGATCGTTCATGATCATTACCATTTCGATATCAGCATATCCTGGAGCAACCTCTTCTAAAAATTGCTGAGGAGTGTAGGTTTTGCTTTCGCTGATATTGCCTTTCGAATCCTTAAACCTCCATTCGAAATTTACTGGTGGTTCCCCTAAACCTAAAGCAAGCATTCTGTAAATTGATTTTAAAGATTCTACCTTAGCAGCTTCCAATTTCTTTGCTGATGCCTTTTCTGCTGCCAACATTCTTAACTTGTAAGCTTCTCCTCTTAGCTTTTCATTCAATAGCTTACCTATTTCGCGAGTTTTGTTACTCACTTTTGTTTCAGGCATCACCTCAGCAGGAACAACTCCATACTTTTTAGCCACATTATAGAATGAGTTCCATACTCCACCATCACCAACAGGAGATTTAAAGTAAGTTACCACTTCACGGTCATCCATATCACGATCGGCAGTTGCAATAATATTTTCAAGGAACAAGTTCGACTTCTCAAACATATCCCAGAAATAGTTGTAGTTGTGTGAAAAATCGAATGCATTCAAATTGAATTTTTTCATCGCATTTGGACGAATGGTATTCATAGAAGTAAACATCCAACATCTTCCAGAACTTTCCTGATCGGTAATCCCTTTTACATCCACTCTGTATTTAAAGTAATGATCAGTTTTACCAATTTTCGATCTGTTCAAAGATAGTTCTCTAATGCTTTCAGTATTCGTAATCGCGTTTTGGATTGCTTGTGTATTTGCATCTAACTTAAAGCTGGAACGAATCTCTTCAAGCGTTTTTGCATCTACAGATCCTGATTTTTGAGCTTGTGATACTCCTGTTAATGCCAAAAGCATTGCAGGAACCAATAATAACTTTCTCATCTGTACTGTTTGTTTTAGTAGGTTGTATAAATTGTCCACGCAAACTTAAAAATTTAATTAGGAAACAAGAACGTTATATAGCAGGTAAGTCATCTAAAGTTCATTTTTTTCAAACAAAAAACCCGAAGCAAAACCTCGGGCTAATTGTATATTCCCTTTTCAGGGATATTATCTTTTATACTTCAACCTCCTATTTGGAGCTTAAAGCTTGTGTCTTTTTATGCTTAGATATGAATCACCTCATCGTAAGCAGCAGCAGCAGCTTCCATCACCGCCTCTGACATGGTTGGGTGAGGGTGAATTGCTTTGATCAATTCATGGCCTGTAGTCTCTAGCTTACGTGCAACAATCAACTCAGCAATCATTTCTGTTACATTAGCACCAACCATGTGAGCACCTAGCAACTCTCCATATTTTGCATCAAATACCAATTTCACGAAACCTTCGTTAGCACCGGCAGCACTTGCCTTACCTGAAGCTGAGAATGGGAATTTACCAATCTTCACTTCATGACCAGCATCTTTTGCAGCTTGCTCGGTCATACCCATCGAAGCTACTTCTGGCACAGTGTAAGTACATCCAGGAATGGTAGTATAATCAATAGGCTCAACCTTCATACCTGCAATTTTCTCAACACAAGTAATCCCTTCAGCTGAAGCAACGTGTGCCAAAGCAGGACCTTTCACGATATCACCAATCGCGTAAACACCTTCAACATTTGTGCGGTAGTAATCATCTACAATAACACGTCCGTTTTCTGTTGCAACACCTACTTCTTCAAGACCAATACCTTCAGTGTTTGGAGTAATACCAACTGCAGAAAGAACAATTTCACACTCGTGAACTTCCATCTCACCTTTCTTGTTCTTGATATTTACTTTAAGGTTTCCTTCTTCACCTTCTACCGATTCTACAGTAGACTTGGTCATCACCTTAATCTTGTTCTTCTTGAAAGAACGTCCCATTTGCTTCGATACTTCTTCATCTTCAACAGGAAGGATATTTGGCATGAACTCTACCAAAGTTACCTTAGTACCCATAGTTGAATAGAAGTAAGCAAACTCAGATCCGATTGCACCAGACCCAACTACAATCATCGACTTAGGCAATTTCTCAAGAGTTAATGCCTTTCTGTAACCAATGATTCTTTTTCCATCTTGTGGAAGGTTTGGCAACTCACGAGAGCGAGCCCCTGTAGCCAAAATAATATGCTTTGCTTCGTAAGTAGATTTGGTTCCATCTTCAGCTGAAACTTCAACCTGCTTGTTACCAACCAGCTTACCGAAACCATTAAGAATTTCAATTTTATTCTTTTTGAAAAGATACTGAATACCACCGCTCATCTTTTCAGCCACACCGCGACTACGAGCAACAACTTTTTCAAAATCAGCTTTTACATCTCCATCAACAGACAAACCATAATCGCCTGCATGTTTCATATATTCGAATACTTGCGCTGATTTTAACAAAGATTTGGTAGGGATACAACCCCAGTTCAAACAAATACCACCTAATTCAGCACGTTCTACAACTGCTACTTTCATTCCCAATTGCGAAGCACGAATGGCAGCCACGTATCCACCAGGACCACTTCCTACTACTATTAAATCGTAACTCATTTTTATTTTGTTGTTTATGTTAGTACAAATTTCGCTCTGCTAATTTAATACAGATACTTTATATATTAATTCATTGATAGAAAAATTCTTCTATCCTATTTTGCTTCTTTTACTCCTTCTCTTCTTCTAACAGCAATTAGTGATAATTGAACCAATTTGGCAATCACAAACAGCATCACAAAAGAGAATATAATGGTTGCACCCGAAGGCGCATTAATTTTATACGACACCAGCAAACCAATGAAAGAACCTAATAAACCAAAACCGATTGAACCAAAAATCATTCTCTTAAAATCCTTGGTAAACATGTTGGCAATGGTTTGTGGTATGGTTAAAAATGAAATCACGAGTATGATTCCTACCACACGAATGTTCAACACAATTGCCAGAGCAACCAGTGCAATCATTAGGTAACTGATAAACTGAACGGGAATACGCTGTGTTTTAGCAAATTCTTCATCAAAGGCTACATACAAAATAGGCTTAAAAAACATTGCAAAAACAAGAATGGTTAAAATGCTTAAGCATAACAGAAGAAACAAATCCAAACTGCTAACAGTAAGTATATTCCCAAACAGAAAACTCATTAAATTGGGTGCATAGCCAGGAGTCATGTAAATAAAAATAATTCCTAATGCCATTCCCAATGCCCATAATATCCCTATAACAGAGTCTTGTCTTACATCTGTTTTTTTCGATAACCATTCAATCCCAAAAGCGGATAGAACACCAAATAATGCAGCTCCCAAAATTGGGTTCAATCCCATATACCAGGCAATTCCTATTCCTCCAAAAGACGCGTGGGTAATTCCACCACTAATAAATACAATGCGACGTGCAACGATGTATGAGCCAATAATTCCGCAAGTAATGCTAGCCATTATTGCAGCAAACACTGCATTGTTAAAAAATTGATATTGAAACAATTCAAATATAGAGTTCATATTACTAATGATGCTTTAGTACGCGATGTGGAACTTCTCCGTGAGTGATTAAATCGATAGGACAATTGTATGCTTTTAACTGCTCTTGCGATATGATATTGGAATCGTGGTAACACAATGTTTGATTTACACAAGCAATGGTTTTTACGTGCGAACAAATGGTTCCAACATCGTGAGATACAATTACTATTGCAATGTGATCATTCAATTGATCCAAAATATCATACAATTCTCCTTCAAAATTACTGTCGACATAGGTATCTGGTTCATCTAAAATCAAGAGTTGTGGATCAGAAATAATTGCTCTGCATAAGAATACTCTTTGCAACTGCCCTCCCGAAAGCTCGCCAATGTTCTTATTTTTCAAATGAAGAATGCCCATTTGATCCATCAATTCATTCGCACGCTTCCTATTCTCCGAACTATATCTTCCAAATAATTTCTTCACCCCCATCAAACCAGATAAAACCACATCTCGAACAGAAATCGGAAATTTTTTATCAACTTGATTGATTTGAGGCAAATAACCAATCGTGCTTCCATTCACGTGGATTTCTCCACTTATCGGTTTCAAAATACCGAGAATCACTTTCAATAAGGTAGTTTTACCTCCTCCATTTGGCCCAATGATTCCAACAAAATCATTTTCCTTTACCACAAGATCGACACCTTTCAATACCAACGTGTCATCATAGGCAGCATTTATGGATTTCAATTCCAGAAGTTTGTTCATCTTTGTTTTGAGTTTAAGCCTCTCCTTTTAAGTGATTGATAATGCTTTTCATTTCAGCCATCCAATCTTCATTCAAAGGATCAATTTGAATTACCTCAGCCTTAATCTCCTTTGCAATGGCTTCAGCATTTTCCTTATTGAATTGCTTTTGAATGAAAACAACTTTAATATCATGTTTTTCAGCCTCACCAATTAAATGCTGCATATGAGCTGGTGATGGCTCTTTTCCGTGCAACTCAATTGGAATCTGATTTAAACCATAATCGCGAGCCAAATATGTTAATGCAGGATGGAAAATCATAAATGATTTGTGCTCTGCTCCAGTAAAAACTTCTGCTGATTTTTGATCCAACATTTCCAGCTCTGCTATAAAAGCATCTAAATTTTTCTTGTAGGTTTCCTTTTTCTCAGGAGCCAATTCTACCAAACTATTGTATAGGTTATTGGCAATCTGAATAACAGCTTTTGGCGAAGACCAAGTATGCGGATCAATACCTCCCTCATGAAAATGGTCGCCATGCTGAACTTCTGGTCCACGCACCAACTCAATTCCTTTCGAAAGGTTATATACTTTAATATCTCCTGCTGCTTCAATCATGTTATTCATCCAGGTATTTTCGAAAGGGATATGACCAATTTTAAAGTAGGCAACCGACTTTGCAACCTGTTCCATTTGCATTGGAGTTGGTTCATAAGTTGCCGGACTGCCTCCAGGAGGAATCAAAATATTTATCTGAAAGTCATTTCCAGCAATTCGTTCTACAAAATATTTTTGAGGTAGAATACTTACCGAAATCTGGTTCTCTACTTTTTTAGCTTGCTTTGGTTGACAAGAATATATTCCGAATATTAATACGGAAACAATAAGAATGTTAACAAATCTCATTTGTCTATAGAATTAATTTATTTAGATCTGATTTAAATAACAAAAGTAAATATTTTTTCGAATCAACAGTTGAAATCTTCCTTAAAAATGACTTAAAGAGCAGCTGTTTCATTGCATAATTCAGAATAATGAATTTAGTCAAATTCCTATTACAAACAAAAAGCCCGACAGAAAGAATCTGTCGGGCTAATCTTAATATCTTAAAATAAACTACTGAAGCAATTTTTCAATTTCTACTTTCAATTCAGCACTTCTTAAATTTTTAGCTACGATTACACCATTTTGGTCTACAAGTACGGTAGCAGGAATACTATTAATTCCATATTTTTTACCAGCTTTTGAGTTCCAACCTTGAAGATCAGATACATGTTTCCAAACCAAACCGTCATCATCAATAGCTTTCAACCATTTTTCTTTATTTTCATCTAAAGAAACTCCTAAGAATTCCACTCCTCTTTCGTTAACTTCCTTATACAGCTCAACCATATGTGGATTTTCTCTTCTACAAGGACCACACCATGATGCCCAAAAGTCAATAACAACTACTTTTCCTTTCAATGAAGAAAGGCTAAAAGGAGTTTCTTCAGGAGTATTCAAAGTAAAATCAGGAGCAGTTTTACCAACAGCTACACTATTTAACAAGTCAATTTTATCTTTAATTTTAACACCATAAATAGAAGCTTTTACATTTTCAGGCATCGCATTGTACATTTCTTCCATCTTAGCAAGCTCCATTCCACCTGTCATTCTGTATTTAATAAAACCAGAAACAACAGAAGTTGAATTGTTTTTTAAGAATTCATCGGTTACTGCTTCTACTTCTTCTTGCATTTTCATTGCAACGTCGCGAATAGAATCCATTTTCACCTGGTCTTGAGCATTTCTGGCTGCCATATACTCTTTACGCAGGGTCATGTTTTTTTCATTAAAAACTTTTTGTGATTCTTTGTATGCTGCGTACACATCTTGTTCTGCAGAACCTACCACTTTAGCTTCAGCCATTTTCTCAACATCAGCATTAATTTCAATATTTGAGTTTTCTACAAAAAATTGAATTGCTTCTTTTTTACCATCCAATTGAATAAAATATCTCTGAGGAGAAGCAACAGTTCCAACAAATTCAAAAACGCCTTCCTTTAATTCTGCCGAATCAATTTTTACCAATTCATTATCCTGAACTTTTGAAAGATATACTTTACCTTCTGTCTGTCCTGATATATTTCCTGTTAGCTTAAATTGTTCACCTTGATTACAAGAGGTAAAAAATAAACCAATCGCTGATATGGCGATAAATAACTTTTTCATGTGTACGGTATTTTGTGTGTTAATAATTATGAATTCCTAAATCTACCAAAATAAACGCGTAATCGAAACGATTTTCGACATACATATCGATTTACTCTTTATTCTTGATATCCTGAAAATAAGCATCCAATAATTTAAATGCAGCAACAAAAGAGCTCATCTCATCATTTAAAACTTTATTTTCAAATTCAGGAATCTGTTCTTTAATCAACTGTTTCTGATAAAAACCATCTTTTAATTGCTCATTAATGGTTTCATACATCCAGTATTTGGCTTGCTCACTTCTTCTTTGTTCAAAATACCCGTTTTGCTGTGTATGACTGCAATAATCCATAATGGCATCCCAAATATTATCAATACCTGTTTTTTCGATTGCTGAACAGGTTAAAACTTTTGGTGTCCATCCTGAAGGCGATTGTGGAAACAAGTGAAGCGCATTCTCGAATTGAACTCTTGCTAATTGTGCTTTATGCACATTATTTCCATCAGCTTTATTAATCGAAATTAAATCTGCCATTTCCATAATACCTCGCTTGATTCCTTGCAACTCATCTCCTGCACCTGCAATTTTTATCAAAAGGAAGAAATCTACCATAGAGTGAACTGCTGTTTCCGATTGTCCAACACCAACTGTTTCAATAAGAATAGTATCAAATCCTGCAGCTTCACACAAAATTAAACTTTCGCGGGTTTTACGAGCAACACCCCCCAAGGATCCTGCCGATGGAGAAGGACGAATGTAAGCATTTTGATCTACAGAAAGCTCTTCCATTCTGGTTTTATCTCCCAGGATACTACCTTTACTCCTTTCACTACTTGGGTCGATAGCCAATACAGCCAACTTGTGTCCATGACCAGTTACATGCTTCCCGAAGGCTTCAATAAAGGTACTCTTTCCTGCACCTGGAACACCAGTAATTCCAATTCGAACCGATTTTCCTGAATAAGGCAAACACTTTTCAATGATTTCCTGAGCAATTTTCTGATGTTCAAATTTAGAACTCTCAATTAATGTAATTGCCTGGCTCAATATCCCTCTATCGCCATCTAAAATTCCTTTTACGAAATCGTCAACAGAATATTTTTTGCGCTTGTTTTTCTTTAAACGCTCAGCTATTCGAGGATTGATTGAAGGTGGTTGACTTATTCCTGAATTTACTTGTAATCCCTTATATGAAGGATCATTCTCAATATGATCCTGTTTTTTATTTTTATCTGACATGACTCATTGATCTAATTGTTCTGTATGCGAAGTTATAAATTTAGTAACTAAGCTGTCTGCAAACATCAAGAAAAGTGCATATGTTTGTTAGCAACTCTAAATTCAGAGCATAAAAAAAGCCTTTCAAAAACTGAAAGGCTTCTTTTATGAAATATTTTTCCTAGCTCTTTGGCATAATAACATTACCTCTTACTCTTAATTGAACTGCTGAATGAACAGGATCATTAGTAATTACAGTAATCAATTTATTTTGACGACCTCTCTTTCCTCTTGAATTAAAGACAACTTTAATTTCTGTTTCCTCACCTGCTTTAATAATTTTTGCTTGAGGCGCAATGGCAGTGCAACCACACGAAGCTTTTGTTTTACGGATAATTAGATCAGATGCACCATTGTTTTTCATGGTAAAAACATGCTCAGCATTCTGTCCTTGAGTTAGTTCTCCAAAATCAAAGACCCTTTCAGTAAACTCAACCTTTGGAGCAACTTGCTTCTCTGCTTCTGTCAATCTTTCAAAATCTTCGACAATATTTGCACTTACAATAATTCGTTGACCAGGCTTATGCTTTTGATTTACGACTAAATCCATATAATCTGTAACAAATCCCCAATCATTTTTCTTTGCTCCATCGTATAAAGCCACAATTTTACCTTTTTGTTTAGGAGCCAATTTTTCAGGAACCATTTTTAACTGTAGATGTGTTGGCATTCTTTTAAAAGCAATACTAATATCTTCGTTGCTATCATTGTATACCTCTAATGTACCCTCTTTAATCTCTGTGTTTTTAACTTTAGTTAGCGATAAATGATTATTCTTTAATCGCAAACCTTCCATTAATCTCGGGTAAAGATCAGCTACAGTTTTAACCCTAGGTGTTACCTTCCCTTTAATTCTTAGTATGGTAATTGAAGGATTCGTATTCGCAGTTATCGTAATAGATTTGTTAAAGGGTCCCGGACGGTTTTTAGGATCAAAAGTAGCCTTAATAAAACCTTTTTGCCCTGGAGCAACTGGCTTCTTGGTCCAATCAGGAGAAGTGCAACCGCAAGAAGAACGAACCTGATTGATAATAATAGGCTGTTTTCCTTCATTTACAAATTCAAAAGAGTAAACTTGTTTCCCCAACTCTTCTTTAAAAGTTCCAAAATCGTGTATTTTAGAAGCGAATTTCATTACTGGCTTCGTATTTTGTGCATTAGCAAATGATACAAATCCACAAAGAATTACTGCCAACAAGAAAATTATTTTTCTATTCATAACTTACTAATATTTTTTATCAACTTTTGTTTAATACGATAAAGTCTCTAAAGGGTTTATTTTTTTTCTGAAAAATTCAGAAATCATACAAAATTAAACATTTTTAATCGATTACCATGCGAAATATAGTTAAATACTTGTTAAGCACACTCTACTCTCGCAAACGCTCACAACCATTCAATAACCATACCAGTTCCAGTAATATTTGTAGCAAATTATAAAGTATTGTTAGCTTTGTATGAAAGTAATAAGCTGAGCTCAATTAAAATGTTTATTTTCGAAATAAAATACATTCATTAACCACAACTATGACCAATTTAAAAAATCAGATACAGGAATTTGCACAATCAATCGAAGCTGAGATTATAGACATTCGTGCTCATTTGCATCAAAATCCCGAATTATCTTTCGAAGAATTTAAAACTTCAGAATACATACAGACAAAGCTTGATGAATATGGAATTCCATATACCAAAGGGTTCGTAAAAACTGGTATTGTAGGTAAGATTGAAGGAAAAAATCCATCGAAAAAGGTAATTGCATTGCGTTCTGATATGGATGCATTACCAATTGGTGAAAATCCTGAAAATAAATATTGTTCTAAAAATAATGGAGTAATGCATGCCTGTGGTCATGATATGCACATGGCAAGTTTGTTAGGTACTGCAAAAATCTTAAACCAATTTAAATCTGAATGGGAAGGCACAATCCTATTGATTTTTCAACCTGGGGAAGAATTATTGCCAGGCGGAGCCAGACTAATGATGGAAGAAGGGGCCTTACAACCCGAACCTGAGTGGATTCTGGGAGCCCACGTTTTGCCAGATATGCCTGCAGGAACCATAGGATTCAGATCTGGAATGTACATGGCTTCTGGTGATGAAATTTACCTTACAGTAAAAGGCAAAGGAGGACATGCAGCCATGCCTCATCGCTGTACCGACAATGTATTAATTGCCTCACACATTATTGTAGCTCTTCAACAAATTGTTAGCCGACATTGCGATACCAGAATTCCAACCGTGTTGTCATTTGGGAAAATTGAAGCAAATGGAGCAACTAATATTATACCAGGAGAAGTAAAAATTGCTGGTACATTCAGAACCATGAATGAAGAGTGGAGAGCTAAGGCCAAACAGTTAATTACTGATATTGCACAATGTACAGCAAAAGGAATGGGAGCTGAATGTGAAGTTGATATCAAACACGGTTATCCATTTTTGGTAAATCACGAAAAATACACAGATCAGGCAAAAGCTGATGCTATTTCTCTAATTGGCGAAGATAAAGTTGTAAATATGGATATTAGAATGACTACTGAAGATTTTGGTTTTTATTCTCAAAAGTATCCGGTTACTTTTTATCGATTTGGCGTTAAGTCCGATAAGGAAGGATCATTGCATACTCCAAATTTTGAAGCAAACGATAAAGCCTTACAAACTTCAATGAGCGTAATGGCCTGGATCGCAATATCCTATTTAAACAAATAGCTTATTTTTCTGATTTAATCGTAAAAATAAAAGACCCAATCATCTTTAATACTGTAAATTAGATTTGATATTTTGTTATTGTTCATTATTTAATCTGTTTCAAAATAAAGCAATTCCTGAAAAAATTGTTTCTCCATTAAAAATATGATATTACATTTGCATTAGTATTAACACTAAAATTAAAATAAAATGGCTTACGTAATTAACGACGACTGTATTTCATGCGGTTCTTGTGAAGGAGAATGTCCTGTTGAAGCTATCTCTATGGGTGATGAGCGCTATGTAATCGACGCAGATCTTTGTACTGATTGTGGTACTTGTGTTGACGCTTGTCCAGTAGAAGCTATTCACGCTGAATAATCGCAGAATAACCGATATTTAAAAGCCAGTGATCAGATCACTGGCTTTTTTATTTCTAATAACCTGAGTTCTGTTAATATACGATACAATTCATTTTTATATCATGTTCATCGATTGGGACATGGTCCAAAACTTGAAAATCGAAACAGATTCCAACCTTAAATGCACTTAACGACTGAAGAAGACGATCGTAATATGCTTTTCCTCTTCCCATTCTATTATTTTCCTTATCGAAAGCAACACCAGGAATCAGAATTAAATCAATCTCATCTTCATTCATAAATACCGGACCATCTGGTTCTGGAATTCCATAATTCTCCCCTTCTACCAAGTGTTCAATTCCTTTAAATACTTTTAAATCCAGCGTTTCCCCTTTTACACAAGGTAAAATTACTTTCTTTTTACTGGCCCATTTACAAACAAAATCGTGTGAAAATACTTCATCATTCATCGACCAATAGAGCATCACTGTTTTTGCCTCTTTAAACTCAGGTAATTTCTCCAATTTATCAAGAATAGGAGTCGACATTTCCTTTCGCTGTTTTGGAGAGTAATCCTGCTTCATCAGTTTTATCTCTTTCCTGATTCTTCTTTTTTGATCGTCAATGTTTGTTGTGTCCATGTATTTGTATTATTTGTAAATGTCCGTTCTTCTGTCCTTAAATGCATCATTTAAGGGAGTAACCATTTTGTCTTCTGCCTTTTTAGGGTCAATTTCAACCATAAGAATTTCTTCTGAAAGTCCTGCTGTTGCCATCACCTCTCCTTTTGTGCCTGTAATAATCGATTGTCCAGTAAAGGTAAGCTCTTTCTCCGTTCCTATTCTATTGGCAGTAGCGATAAATACTCTATTTACCAATGAGTAGGAAGGAATTACCGATTGTGCATATGGCAAAACCAAGTTGGATGGATGCAGAATCAATTCGGCTCCTTGCAAGGCCAATTTTCTCCAAGCTTCAGGAAACATCCAATCGAAACATACCAGCATTCCCAATTTAATTCCCTTGTGATCAATTACTGATAAATCTATATTTCCTGGCTCAAAAATATTCTTCTCATTCATAAAAAGATGCAACTTTCTATAAACTGATTTTACACCAGTTTCATCAACTAACACAGAAGAATTGTAAAGTTTTTCTCCCTCTTTTTCAGAAAAGCCTGTTGCCACAGAAAATTTATAATCCCTACAGACATCTTTTAAAAATCTAAGAAAAACACTCTCGTTAATTGTTTCAGATAAATCAAAAGCCTGTTCTCTAGAATCAAAATTATACCCTGTATTTGCCAACTCTGGCAAAACAATTAAATCCGCTTTTTTTGCCTTTTTCAGCAGCAATTTTAACTTCTCGATTGTTTGAAGTACATCCCCAAATTCAGGTTCAAACTGAATGATTGCAAGTTTCATATCAAATAAGGTAAATTCGTTTTTTATGGCTGATAAGATGAATTACGCAAAATCATTCCATAATCGTTTTCCTGCATTAAATCACTTAAAGTATATTCCTTATTCTTCTCCATAAACTCTTTTACTATTTGTAAACCAACCCAAATTCCAGTTTTCGATGGGGAATCTTGTGGCATACCGGGAGTAAAAGGACCATCGTTAATATACTTTATAATGGTACGATATTCTGTATTAAACAAGTGCTTTTGTTCTATAATGTATCCCCAAATCAGGTCCTCACTTTCTTTACACCAATCCAATTGCTCTTGTGTATATTTCATAGCATCCGCTTCCGATTTTTCCGGCATCAACTGCATTAGGAAATATCTGATTTTTCCTTGATAGATCATATTACTAATTAGATCATCTGATTTAGGTTCAAATGGAAACTCGGTTAATCCATAAGCCAAAATAACATCTTGAGAAACTCGTTCGGGAACCATATTTTTCCTTGCATACATTGGAGTTGCCAACAAAGAATAAAACTCACAATCTTCACCAAGATACTTGTCCAAACTGATTCCTATTAAATCTTCAGCAACTACAACCGATTGGTTAAATCCAGATATTTGTGCATAAACATCCGGCACTTTTCTTTTCGGAAAATAATATTTCAAATATTTAAATGCCTGTTCCAACTCCTTCTCATCTTTCGAAAGATCTGGAAATACTCCAGCCACTTTTTGGGCTACTACATTCATGGTTGAATCTTCCAAAAATTTGTTCAAGTAATCCATATAGTTGGGATCGTCAGGATTTCCCAAACCAATTACCTTGTAACTAAACAGGGAAAGAAAATCAGAATATTCGGTTTTAAACTGAGCAAAATCTTGCGTTTCCTTTAATACAAGTAAGTCTTTGTCGAATCTTTTAATTTTAAGATCTACAGAAATATGTGATACGTTGGGTGCTTTTTTCGAATTACAAGAGAATAAAATCATCATACACAATAATAGTGTTGATATTCTTTGTATGTGTTGCATATATTTTATCAGTTTAAGGAATTTTACATTTATAGATTCTCAAAAATAAACAAAGCATAATTCAAAGAAAAAGATTTCTTCAGTTTTGAGGTATGGATATCTTAATTTTCAATGGAATCATTCCCTTTTTATAACTAAATTTGCCATTGCCTCAATCAGGCAACAAAAAGTTTATTCGAGACAATATATATACACATGAAAATAGCATTAGCCCAATTAAACTATCATATTGGTAATTTCGATAGCAATACAGAGAAAATAATCTCTTCAATAGAAAAAGCTAAACAAGAAAATGTTGACTTGGTGGTATTCTCTGAACTTGCAATTTGCGGATATCCTCCAAAAGATTTATTAGAAAGAAAAGATTTTATTGAAAGAACACAGGATGCTTTGCAAAAAGTGGCTGAAGCATGTACAGATATTGCGGCAGTAGTGGGTGGGCCTTCAATCAACCCAAATACCAAAGGAAAGAACTTGTACAATTCGGCTTTCTTTATTTCCAACGGAAAAGTTGAAAGCATTCACAATAAAACTTTACTACCAAACTACGATATCTTTGATGAATACAGATATTTCGAGCCAAATACAGAATTCTCGTTGGTAGAATACAAAGGCAAGAAAATTGCAATTACCGTATGTGAAGATTTGTGGGAAAAACAGCCTACCGATAACAACTTCGCCAAATCGGAGCTTTACACCATCTCACCAATGGAGGAGCTAAACAAATTGAATCCTGATTTTGTTGTAAACATTGCAGCTTCGCCATTTTCATACAACCAACAAGATTTAAGAACCAACATTCTAAAATCAAATATCGAACGATACAATTTGCCTGTGGTCTATGTGAACCAAATTGGAGCTCACACCGAATTGATTTTCGATGGAGATTCGATGGTTTTGAACTCGAAAGGTGATGTGGCTTGCAGACTTAAATATTTCGAAGAAGATTATCAGGTTGTGGATATGAATGAGATAGAAGACAATGCAATTGAAATTGCAGAAGTCGACTATATCGAAAAAATTCATGATGCATTGGTTCTTGGTTTGAAAGATTATTTTGGCAAAATGGGCTTTAAACAAGCAACATTGGGTCTTTCAGGCGGTATCGATTCTGCAGTAACCGTAGTGCTTGCCGAAAGAGCTTTGGGAAAAGAAAATGTACGTGTATTATTGATGCCTTCTGAGTTTTCTTCGGACCATTCGATTAAAGATGCAGTCGATTTGGCGGAAAATTTAGGTATTGAGTACGAAATTGTAAACATTCAGGAAATTTTCTCAGAATTTCAGAAAGCACTAAAACCTAGCTTTGGCGATTTACCATTTAATGTTGCCGAAGAAAACATACAAGCCAGAATTCGCGGTACTTTGGTAATGGGATTATCCAATAAGTTTGGACATATTTTATTAAATACATCAAATAAAAGTGAAGCAGCTGTAGGATATGGAACTCTTTATGGCGATATGAACGGAGGCTTATCAGTTTTGGGTGATGTGTACAAAACAGACGTGTTTAAAATGGCTTGGTTCATGAATAAAGACAAGGAAATTATTCCGGTAAATACAATTGTTAAACCACCATCAGCAGAATTGCGTCCTGATCAGAAAGATTCTGATTCATTGCCAGATTACGATGTTTTGGACGGTATTTTGTACCGATATATAGAAAAAAATATGTCATCGAAAGAAATAATTGCAGATGGTTTTGAAAAACAAATAGTTGAAAAAGCAATTCGATTGGTAAACATGAATGAATATAAACGTTTTCAAACGCCACCTATATTGCGTGTTTCATCTAAAGCTTTCGGCTTTGGTCGTAAAATTCCATTGGTAGCAAAGCACAGTTAAATGGGTAGAAACACCTACAAAAACGTATGCTGTCGAACATCGTCTAAATAAGGATATTTTTCTCTATTCGTTTTCCCATTTAAATTCATTTATATACATTTGAACTGTTTTACAACATGCAAGTATATTTTTTATAACCATATCCGATTATTGTAATGATTGAGAATGAAAGAAAGTCAAGAGAGACGATTTGTGGAGAAGTAATTAATAACCCTAACTCTGTATTTAATGTTCTTGCTCCGTCCGAGAAAGAAGAACTAAAGTCCAATATGACTTGCTCTTTTTTCAAGAAAGGCGAATACATTTACAAAGAAGGTGAAAGACCTATTGGGTTAATTTGTTTATCGGAAGGGAAAGTTAAAATTTTTAAAGAAGGTGTTGGCGGACGTGAACAAATCGTTCGTATGGCTAAACCAATTGGTTTTATTGGATACCGAGCTTTATTTGCCGAAGAGAACAACATTGCATCGGCAGTTGCTATCGAGGATTCAATTACCTGCACAGTTAGCTACGACTTAATTCTAAAACTACTTCGTTCGAATGCTGAATTGGCATTAAGTATTATTCGTTCGTTGTCAACCGAGCTTGGATTCTCGAACAACAGAACCATAACACTTACCCAAAAGCACATTCGAGGTAGATTGGCTGAATCGTTATTGTTCCTTCGTGACACATACGGATTTGAGGAAGACGAAGCAACCATTAAGGTTTACTTATCGAGAGAAGATATTGCAAACCTATCGAACATGACAACTTCGAATGCAATTCGTACATTATCGACATTTGCCAGCGAAGGCGTTATTGCTATTGACGGAAGAAAAATTAAAATACTAGACAAGGTGCGCCTTGATAGAATCAGTAAATTAGGTTAACATTTAAGAACAATATTGGGGAGGCGTTGGAAACAGCGCCTCTTTTTTTTTGTGGAAAGTTTTAGACTCAGATTTTTATGAAGCTTATGATTTTCGCTGAATTCTGATTTTGTGGAATCGTTTTTTAGCCTCACCATTTATAGATATCCCACCTAGTTTTATTCCTAATTATTCCTATAATATATCGCTCCGACTACATTTTAACATTCCCTACCAACTGGTTATTTACATGAGGTAACTGCTTATGATTTTCCGGTGAAAGATTATGCCATTCCGCTATCTGCTTGTAATATTCCGGTCATCGGTTGTGCACTTCCGCTAGTCGGTTGAAATTTTCCATCGAAAGGTTACAATTTTCCATTGCTCGGTTGAAGTATTCCACTGCTCGGTTGTAATCTTCCGCCACTCGGTTGAAGCTTTCCGCCGCTCGGTTGTAATCTTCCGCTGCTCGGTTAAAGCTTTCCATTGTAGCTACATAATAAAATATAAAATCACAACAACATATGCATACCGCTAAATTTCAACATCTTATCAATAGATTACTTTTAGAAACATTTCTTCTTTAAGCGATCAGCGGAAATGTATAACTGGTTGACAAAAAAAGTCAAGCAGAAAGGTATATTATCTAACAGAATGGCAGAGCTTGATTGATTTGCATGGCAAATTATCAAATAGTGGCGATGATATTGCAGCTGTGTTAGGGATAGCAGCGGAAAGCCCACAGCGAAGCGAGGACTTGCAGTGGATAGCCCGACCCGAAGGATAACACCGATTATTAATTAGTATTAGTTATTGATTCGTTCCACTTTCAATAACTAACTAATTATATATCGGCATTTCAATTTAATATTTCTCTGTTTCGCCACTGGCTCACACAGAAATTTAAATGGTATAACACAAAAAAATGATTAAAAGCTTATTCCTGCATATAAATGCGTTTCACACGGCGCGAAACGGTGGTAAGTATTTCGTAAGGAATGGTATCGAGCTGCTCGGCCATTTGGCTTACCGGATAATCGTCGCCGAAAATGGTAACCGTGTCGCCTTCCTTGGCTTCCACACCGCTAAGGTCTATCATGCTCATGTCCATACACACATTGCCCACCACAGGACAAAGCTTGCCGTTTACCAAAACCTGGCCATTGCCATTGCTTAACTTGCGGCTGAAACCATCGGCATAACCAATTGGAATAACACCAATGCGGGTATCTTTTTCGAGTACGCCCTTGCGCCCGTAACCAATGGTATTTTCTTTCGATACGATTTTAATTTGCGAGATGGTGGTTTTAAGGGTGCTAACATTCATCAGCTTATGCTGATGCACTGCACTTACGCCATACAAACCAATGCCCAGTCGCACCATTTCAAATTGCGCATCGGCAAAACGTTCAATTCCTGCCGAGTTTAGCACATGACGATCGATGGCATAGTGAAAATGCTGGCGTATTTTATCGCTCCATTGCCTGAACAATTGTATTTGATGACCGGTATAATCGTCGTGTTGCTCCTCGTCGGCACCAGCCAAATGCGAGAATACTGATCGGATATAGAAATGATCGTTGCTGCGAATTTGCGCAATTAAATCGTCGAGCTCCACCTCCATAAAACCCATGCGATGCATTCCAGTATCGAGCTTTATGTGTATGGGATAATTTTTGACCACATTTTTGCGCAAAGCTTGCTGGAATTCGTGCAATATTTTAAGGTTATAGATTTCGGGTTCCAGATTGTACTCAATCATGGTTTCGAAACTATGTGGCTCGGGATTCATCACAATAATTGGGATATTGATTCCTGCATTACGAAGCTCCACTCCCTCATCGGCAATGGCAACTGCCAGGTAATCGACCCTATGATATTGCAACAGATTGGCAATTTCTACCGATCCACTACCGTATGAGAATGCCTTTACCATTACGGTAAGCTTGGTTTGGGGTTTAAGCAGCGATCTGAAATAATTCAGGTTATGCACCATGGCATTTAAATCGACCTCGAGAACGGTTCGGTGTGCCTTAAATTGCAAGGCTTTCGATATTCGTTCGAAGTGAAAATTTCTGGCTCCTTTTATCAGGATTACCTCATCGTGAAACTTGCTTCGATTAAATTGCGACAGAAACAAATCGGTATCCTGATAGAATACTGCATTATCGCCAAACAAATCGGCTTGCATGGATATGCGCTCGCCTATACCAATGATGCGATCGATTTTTTGCTTGGCAACCAATTTTGCCACCGCCCTGTACAATCGTTTATCGGTGTATCCCGATTGGTAGATATCCGACAGAATGATACATTTTTTCTTATCGGTTTGCTGTTGGTTCATTAAATCAATGGCAATCTCGAGCGATCCCAAATCGGAATTGTAGTAGTCGTTGATTAGAGTGCAATTGCCAAAGCCTTCCTTAATTTCCAATCGCATGGCAACAGGTTCAAGCTTTAGCATTTCCTGTTTCAATTCCCTTTCATCAATGCCCAGCACCAATGCTGTAACATAGGTAGTAATGGCATTATCTACAGATGCACAATCGGTAAAAGGAATTGTAAACTCGCTGGTGTTTTTCCCAACCTGAATGGTGATATTGGTTCGGTTGCCTTTTTGTTGCTCCTTTACAATTCTGCAATAGGCATGCTTGTTTCTGGCCCATGTATATTGCTTCTGATTTGGCTCAAGGTTTACCACAAAAGAATTCACCACCAAAGCATCATCAGAACAATACACCACTTTTTTGCAAGTTGTAAACAACTTTAACTTTTCGGATAACAAATGCTGTTTGTCCTCAAAATTTTCGCGATGTGCTTGGCCAAGGTGTGTAAATACCCCGATGCTTGGTTGAATAATTTCAGCCAATTGTTGCATTTCTTCGGGTTGAGAAATTCCCGCTTCGAAAATCCCCAAATTCGCATTGGAATTCAAATTCCAAACCGATAATGGTACTCCAACCTGTGAATTGTAACTTTTGGGACTACGAACCACCCGGCAACTATTTTGCAAAACCTGATTCAACCACTCCTTTACAATGGTTTTTCCATTGCTTCCGGTTATACCGATAACGGGAGAATTGAAATGCTCACGATGCCTGGCTGTAAGTGTCTGAAGTGCTTTTAATGTATCCTCGACACGAACAAAAGAAGCATTTGTATATTTTTTTAGGCTTACATCATCCTTACTAATTACAAAAGCCCGAACGCCTTTCTGGTATAAGTCCGAGATGTATTTGTGCCCGTCGTGGCGATCGCCTACAATGGCAAAAAATACAGCTTCCTCAGGCAGATATAAAGATCTGCTGTCAATTGATATGGACTGAATTTCATAATCGGCATTGCCAATTAGTTTCCCACCAACAATTTGGGCTATCAATCCTATGGAGTACAATTGCTCAGATCTCATTTAATAAGGCTTTGAATAAATGTCTTAATGATTTAAAATTCTATTTTGCTTCTGAATGATTAATGGCTTTGGTATAGCACTCACGACAAAGCGGTTCGTACTCGTCCCTCTCACCCAATAAAACCAATTTTTCGGCTTCTGATAATCTGTGAGAGTAATTGGCCAGATTTCCGCAACGCATACAAATTGCATGCACTTTGGTTACATATTCAGCACAAGCCATTAAGCTTGGTATTGGTCCAAATGGTTTTCCTTTAAAGTCCATATCCAAACCAGCTACAATTACTCTTACACCTTGGTTTGCCAATTCATTACAAACATCGGATAAGCCTTCATCGAAAAATTGTGCTTCATCAATTCCAACAACATCAACATTGCTGGCCAATAGTAAAATATTAGCAGAAGTTTCTACAGGAGTTGATCGAATAGAGTTTGAGTTGTGCGATACCACCTCATCTTCAGAATAACGAACATCGATATGAGGTTTAAAAATTTCTACGTTCTGTTGCGCAATCTTAGCACGATTCAAGCGACGGATTAGTTCTTCTGTCTTACCAGAAAACATCGAACCTACAATCACCTCAATCCATCCCTGTCGACCTGCTCTGTTTATATCATTTTCAAGAAACATCTATTATAGTTTAGGTAGTTTTATGCCACTTATCATTGAATTCCAATCCACTTGGAAAGCATTCAATGCGTAAACGACATTGTAATGTGATTATTTAAAAATTCAAATGGTTGTTACATCGATATACAAAAATAGGAAAAGAATCTTAGCAGAGAGAAAACAATCAAATCAAAAAAATCTCGTTTCTTTGTATAGATTTAATTTAAATCAATAACAAGCTCATTAACATGGATCATAAATTACTACTTCAACTGCTCCAAAATAAAACAGAGGAAATTCAAAACCTTTTGGGTCATTTCAAGAACAATCCTAATGATTTAAATAAAGGTTTGAATCTTTTGGCAGATCGAATTGAAAGCCTTTCCAAAGAATTTGAATTTATGAAGGATGGTTTTTCAAAAGTAAATTCTTCTGTTCCAAAAGAGGAAAAAGTAGATTTGTCAAATGCTGAAAGTAGCGAAGCCAAAGTGATTCATCACGAAGAAAAAAAAGAGCCAATTACAGAGGTAACCAAAGAAACTGTGAAGATAAAAACTGAAACTGTATCAGAAAATTCAACAGAAGAAAAAGTAGAATCCATTGTAATTAGCTCAGAAAAACCAAAAGAAGAAAAAACTGATACTGACGAAATATTAAATGACCAACTGCAAAAGAAATCAACAGAGGTAATTGGTGAAAAATTAATCAATAACAAGCTTAGCGATATTCAAACTGCAATTGGTATTAACGATCGTTTTTTATTTATTCGCGAGCTGTTTGAAAACAATCTGGAAGCTTACAATTCCAGTATCAAATTCATTAACGAAACTGGCAATATTAGTGTTATTGAGGAACACTTTAAAAACAACACCAACTGGGATTTCGAAAATCCTACGGTAATTCAGTTTATGGAACTTACTAAAAGAAAATTCTAAGAAATGTCAAAATTATACCTTATTCCTACTCCAATCGGAAATTTGGAGGATATGACCATACGATCTATTAATACTTTAAAAAGTGTCGATTTAATTTTGGCAGAAGATACCAGAACTTCTGGTTTTCTTTTAAAACACTACGAAATTAGCAAACCTCTTTTGTCTCATCATAAATTTAACGAACACAAAACCTCCGAAAATATTGCCAACAGAATTTTGGCTGGCGAATCGGTTGCCCTGATTTCTGATGCTGGTACTCCTGCAATATCAGATCCAGGTTATTTTCTGGTAAAACATTGTGTTGAGCAAGGTATTGAAGTAGAGTGTTTGCCTGGTGCAACAGCTTTTGTTCCTGCTTTGGTAAACTCTGGATTGCCTAACGACCGATTTTGCTTCGAAGGATTTCTTCCTCAAAAAAAAGGAAGACAAAGCAAACTTAATGAACTGGCAGAAGAAAGCAGAACCATGATTTTTTACGAATCGCCTCATCGATTGGTAAAAACTCTACAGCAATTCGCCGAAGCATTTGGTGAAGAAAGAAAAGCTTCTGTTTCGAGAGAGTTGACCAAACTTCACGAAGAAAATGCAAGAGGAACACTTGCCGAATTAATTGCTCACTTCAGCTCCAAAACAGTAAAAGGCGAAATTGTTATCGTACTTGAAGGAAAAACTGTCGTAAAGAAAAAGAAAGAATACATTAAGAAAGACAGGATATAGTCAATTAACAATGTTCAATTAAGAATTAATAATATTCTTTTAGCTAAAGCATTTAAGCTATCAAGTTAAAAAATGACAAACAATTAAATTGGGGTTTACAATTTTATCCCAATTATTCATTGATCATTATTAATTGCCAATTGCTTTTTAGTCTTCGTGCGAAAACTTAGGACAAGAGATGGCCTTATCGCCTAGTTTTTTCACTTTTTGGCGACGTTTTAGCTTTCGAATTTCTCTTGGATTTGAGTAGTTGTAGTTGTAGGTTAAGGACACCTCTAATCCTCCTCTACTAGATGATGCTACCTGTAAGTCTGATACATTGATATCATAGGTTAACATGATTTTTAATCGCTTTCTCTCATAACCAAATGCAGGAATAATATCTTGAGTAAATCGATACCACAAGCCATAATGAAAAATTGTACCCCTATTACCGAAAAGAGTCATAAAGTTTGCCCCAGCAATCCACTCATTGGCATTTTTTTCGGTAGTATACATGATTTCAGGTTTGAAATACATTCTTGGACTAATCCTACTTTCAGCACCTGCATGCCAAGCAAATCGTCTTTTAAGGTTATTGGTGCTGTAATTGATATCTTGACTTTCGTATCGATAAAATGATTCCTTTGGTTCGTTGATATGACTTACTGAGGTTCCCATGAAATACTTCGTCTTGCCACGGAAATAAGTTACCTGCATACCCAGTGAAAAATCCATGTAAAATAGTGATTGAGAAATAAAGTCCTCTCCGGTCTCACCACCTTCCAATTGCTCACCAAATGTTAGCTTACTCAAGTCAACTGATTTATTAATCATTTCAACTCCAACACCACCATGTAAAAAGAGTGTATTTCCCGCATTCAAACTCTTGTTAAGAGAAGATGCGAACATTACCTGGGTGGTTTTTAATCCCCCATCACCGGCTTTATCATTAAATATCATACCACCAACTCCAATCCACGACGAACTTAGCAATTGGGTTGACAATTTACCATCAACAAAAACCGACTGAGAAACAAAAGGAATTGTAACACTATTCCACTGGTTACGATAATTTATACCTCCACGAAGATTATAATCCGAATTACCAGTAAGCGCAGGATTTAACAATAATGGAATAGAATAGAATTGAGAAGAGTGTACACGCTGAGCAGAGAGTTTAAAAACTCCCAAAATTATAATCAAGAAGAAAATAAGAATACTCTTTCTCATAAACACTCATTTGGGTTTGCCATTTACCCCTAATAACCACAATAATATTGGCACAAAACCCCAAAACAAAAAATATGAAAATGGGTAATATTTCCGTATTACCCAGACTTTATTTATATCAAACTTGACAAAATATTTCTCTATTTTGGCGCTCTAAATATAACTAATCAATTTTAAAAACTATCATCATTAAAATTCGATTAGTCAAATCTATCTTAATATCGTAATGTTACCTGAATCCTGAATTTGACTTCCATCTTTAAAAGTAACTTTCAAGAAATACACATAAGCATCCATATCCACATTTTGTCCTTTATAGGTACCATCCCATCCAGCACCTGTGCCACGATGCATATGAACAGATTGGAATACTGTATGACCAAGACGATTTACAATAAGTAAACTCATGCTTTGCACCTCTTCCACATCACCTGCAAGTTCTAACCTGTCATTCTTACCATCGCCATTAGGTGAGAATGCTGTTGGTAAATACACATTAAATTGACTTCCATTAGTAGATATATTAATCGTATCTCTACCAATACAACCAAACTCATTAGTTACCTCAACACGATACTCTCCAGCTTGACTCACTTGAATGACCTGATCAATTTCGCTTGGCTTAATTTCAACACCTGAATTAACATACCACATGTATGATACAAAATCTTCACCAGCATCTAAGTTAACCACCTGACCGTTTGTCAATACAATATCATCACCTAAATCTACTTCTGGAGTTGGATTGAAGGTAACCTCAATACAATCTTCCTCAGTATTTCCGTTCTGATCGGTCACATAAACACAATATTTACTACTCTTTTCAACATATATTCCTTCCTCTGTTGATTCTGAAGGAGTCCAACGATAAGTTGGAGTAAAGTCTACGTTATTGGTTTTAATTTCAGGAGTCAAGTAAATTCTCTCTCCCAGACAAACATTATCAATATCAGCACCCAAATCAACGGCAAATTTACCTTCGCGCTTGGTAACATTTATTTCATCTGCTCCAATACAGCCTTGAGCACTAGTTACTCGAACAGAATACACATTTTCATCTGTTACGGTAATGGTTTGGGTAGTTTCACCATTTGGCAACCATTCATACGATCCACCAACACCACCATCTCCGGCATCAAGTGTTGCACTTTCATCATCAAACAGAACAATATCATCTCCCAGGTCAACAATTGGTAATGCATGAACAGTAATCGTAATTTGATCTGTTTGCTCATTTCCTGCATCATCACGAACTGTTACCGTATAAAGTCCGGATTCATTAACTGTTAATGTTGAAGTAATGGCACCATTTGACCACAAATAGGCATAGTTCTGAGAAATCGATGGATTAGGATTCAAAACAATCTCTTCGCCCACACAAATATCCTGATCATCACCTAACTCAATTGCAAATACATCATTAACACTTGTAATAACAATCTCATCGGAAGCTGAACAACCATTAGCATTTGTAACGGTTACACCATAGGTATTGCTAGTAGTTACCTGAATGGTTTGACTCGTTTCTCCAGTAGACCATAAATAATCTGCACCAGCATTTCCAGCATCAAGTGTTAAGACCTCTGCATCGGCCAATTGATAATCAGGTCCCAAATCGACTGTTGGAGCTTTCCAAACGGTTACATTAACAAATGCCGACGATTGTTTGCCTGTTTTGGTATCGGTAACTGTAACAGAGTACGTGCCTGTTTCACTTACCTCCAAAGTGTTATTAACCGATCCGTCGGACCATAAATAAGTGTAGGTTCCATCAAAATCAATTTCCGGTGTCAACACCCTGCTTTCTCCTTCACAGAAACTCAAGTCAGCTCCTAAACCAACCGAGAAGGATTCAACAACTGTAACATTCGCATAAACGGTATCACCGGCACAATCAAATGCACTTCTTTCTATCAGTTTCACCTGATAATCGCCTGGTTTTACCGCCCACTGAACATCGAAGTTCAATTGACTATGGAAGTTGTCGCTTAAACGACTTGTACTTTCGTTGAGTACTGTTGCTCCAGCCGGAACAAAAATCTCATATTTTTCACTCTTCTCTATGGTTGCTGTATATGCATGAATGGTTCCAGACTGAATTACTGGTTCGTAATCGCCAAATGCTGTATTTGGCAAGGCCATTACATCAACCTCCAAAGTTTGATTTGCCAAATCTTCCTCGACTGGTATTCCGCTCAAAGTTTTTGCTTCAACAAGCAATATTTCTGCCCTGTGCGTTTTACCTGTTGTATTCGGAATCTCCAAATCAAAAGTAAATGAATTGGTATAAATTTCATTTGCCCCTTCTGGCAATTCTGCCGAAGCCCTATCAATAGAATACTTAAAAGTCCAAGGTTTTGGTCCAGTATAATTAACCGTTACACTAAGCTTCCCATTTGTGTCCCCACCATTGTTTTTAGCACAAACATATGGCACCTCAAGATCTTCAAATACTGCTGTTGGAGTTGCATCGTCTACCACAACAAGCATAGTAAGTGCTTCTCCAAAACAGTGTGTGCCTAGATCTTCAGGATAAACTTTTACTTCGTAAGTACCTGGATCGCTAAACTGATAGTCTCCCGATTCGAATGCTGTCGAAGCCAAATAAGCAACTGATCCATTCGAGGTATTGGTTACCGACCAATGATACTTGTATGAAGTATTTTCATCAACTTTAAAATTAAGCTTTGTTCCCTTTACTACATACTGCTGCGCCACAGCCGCTAATCCTCCCATGAGGATCAGCAGTGCGGTAAACAGTGTTTTATGTAGTAAGGTTTTAAACATTTATTCTATATTAAAATTTTATACCACCTGTAATTCTTGGTTTTGGCAATACTGTAATTGTTCTTGTTTTATCAGCATCATCAGCAGGTAAAGCCACTGTAGCTCCATCCTTAGTAGTCGCACTAACGATTACCACTTTGTAAACCACATTAGTAGTACCATCATTGATAAACTGATTTGGAACATCAAACTGATCCGTTGCATTCAATCCATTCACAGTAACATCAGTTCCAACCTGTGTATTGGTGGCATCCAGAACTCTATATACCAAATCATAAGGAGCTAAACCTCCTGTGAATTTAACTTGGAAAGAACTACTACCTCCACTTGCTCCACCTCCAAAAGCATTTCCATCTAAATCAGAACAGGTTTGAGCATCATCAGCTGCTGCAAATAATACTGAAGATTGACCTAATACCTCTACAGAAATGGTTTCAGTTTCCGATATACAATTCGTTGCATCCGTAGCATAAACTGTAATGTTATACACCCCAACAGCCTGATTCCAATCCACCGAAATTGTATTGCCAGTAACTGTACTAACATCTGTATCAGAACCAGCAGCATCAACAGTCCAAGTATAAGTATACCCTGCTACTGCAGTAACATTGTAGTTATGCGTAGTTCCCAAGGTAACTTGTTGGTCAGCCTGTGCACTAGCAAAGTGCACAAGTCCAAAAGTTAAAGCGATTATTAAATATATTTTTTTCATGAGCAACAATTTTTAGTTCCTACTCCATTAAATTATTCTCTTAGTTGTGATTAATCGTAGAGATTTGTGGTAACTGATAAACTGTTATTGAAAGCGTTCCTGTCATTGTTCCATTAGCCTCAGTTGCATTCTTTCTAACATTATCGTCCACAAAAGTTGTAAATGTAAGAGCATGCGTCACATCACCTGTTGGAGATAATAAGTCACCTTCTGCAATATCAAATGTATACGTATAATACCCTGGTTCTCCAGCTACTGGAATAACTTTAGGGTCGGCCGTTGTTAATCCTGTAATTGTTTTAGAAGCATCTCCTTGATCATCAGTAATGGTAATATCCCATGGTGCTACACCATTAAATTTAACAGTTACTTGTGTTGCATCAGTAGAACAAATTGCATTATCCACAGTTACAAATTCAATTGATGGTAAACTATTTGTAAAGCTTATGGTAATTTCACTTACACTAGAACAGACATCACCATCACCATGATCTCTAAATTCTGAAACTCTTAATATCACCTGATCTCCGTTTTTAACCCAAGTCTTTGTAGGATCCCAAAATATATTCTGTTTATTGATACCTTTATCTGCAATAATTTCTAGTACATCAGTTGGATCTGCTGGATTAACAATCTCCCAAGTATAAGTATTAGAGCCATGCAATGCTACATTATACTCATATGTACTTCCCATTAGAACTGTATGAATCGCATCATAAGTTCCAGTCTGAGCATTAAGGTTTGAAATACTAAACAAACCTATCACCAAGGTGATCATCAATTTAGATAAGATAGATTTTTTCATTTTGTCGATTCGTTATGTGTTTTTTTTTATTTTATTAATTGTGATTAATGGTACTCACAGGAGGCAATGCATAAATTGTTCTCGTGTGTGTAATATCTGAACCAAGCTGTATTTCGCCACCAAATTTCGTTTTGGCTTCTACAATCTTGATTGTATATGTTTTATCATTACCAACATCTTCGGTAATGCCTTCTATATTCAAAAGTTGATCGTCATAATCAACATCGGCCGAATATGACTTTGTTTCACCATTAATGGTTACTTCATAATTTAACTTTAAAGGATACTGCGATTCTGCTAATGCATTACCAACAGTTAATTCTGCAACGGTTAATGTTGCAAATGTATGTACATCGTCAGCACAATCTGATGATTCAATTTCATCAAAGGCAATAACAGCTGTCGAAACCACTGTATATTTCCATGCCTTTTTATTGGTACAACCATTTGTTCCGGTTGCATAAAGGGTAAGGTAATATGTACCATCACCCAACCATTCCACATTAATGGAATGAGGTTCACCTAAAACAGGTGTTAATTTACATTCGCTTGAAGCATCAGCTTCAATGGAAAGATCTGTATCTGTATAAACTTTCCATTCATATATTTGAACTTCGGTATTTGCCGAAACACCATATTTTATTTTTGAATTACGCACAACAGTATATGCATCCTGCCCGCTTGCCGAAGCAAGCGAGAGGATGATCATGGCAAATGCCATAAGTGTTTTATATACTGTGTTTATTTTCATTTATTAATTTAAATCTACCATATTACCAATAGTAGGAATTGCCTTAATCGTATAAGTAGCTGCATTGTCTACTGGATCATTAGCTGGTGTACTTCCCTGATCCGTTGTTGTTGTTACAAGATCTTTGGTATTTGCTGCATCCACTGTTAAGGTAACATCTTGAGCAGCATCCTCCACATTCGGAACAGTAACATACACCAAGACGTAATCATTAGCTGCTGATACGTCATATTCGTTCGTAGCAGTTTCAGTAATTTCATTATTATCCTGACCATAAACATATTTAACTGTACCAACGCTTAATCCAAACTTCAGATGCCAGTTGTTCATTGAGAATTCACGTTTAACTCTATAGACAACTTCCGTTGTACCCAGACTATAAGCTCCATCATTTGCAATTGGGTTTATCGTTGATTCATCAGGACAGTCGGTTGCTAAGATCTTACTGTCATCTACTTCTCCTCGCTTGGTTACATCAGTACTAGTACCTCCTGTAACATTTTCTGCAATTGCATTAAATGCCCCAGAAACAACATCAACTCTAAAACCTTTCACATTGAAACATTGTGTTTCATCACCATCAAACACCTTTAAATACACATAATAGGTACCTGTTGCAGCTCCAGCCCAATTTATAGTTACTTGAGACACTCCTTGTCCTGTTAATACACCATCTGTCACAGAAGCTCCAGTCCCGTCAATTGCAGAAATAGTAAAATGGTTAGTTGGATCAGCAATTGGCGTAGCATTCACATTCGCTTCCGTTGATACATACCACTTGGTTGTATTTCCAGAATCCATAGGACCAAAGCTGTACTTAAAGCTTGAGCCAGGCCATGGAGCCTGATAATTTCCTTGTGCCTTAGTAAGCTCTGTAGAGCCTACTAAAACAACTAATGCAATTAATAATTTATAGATATTTTTCATTGTCTTTTATGGTTTTTATTATTCAGAAATAAAATCGCCAATTTTTGGCATTAAATTAAACGTATGAGTTTCTGAACCAAGTGTTAGATCCTGAAGTCCCGTAACATCATCAGATGCACTCGTCATGGTTAATGTAAATATTGGCTTCGTACCAGGTGTATTCACCATCTTAACAGTTACAGTTACACTATCTCCTGTCTCTCCGGTAATTGTTCCTGCCTTGTCTCCTATAGCAGCAGCTGTTGCATCAATAGTAAATGGTACTGTTCCTTCTGAACAGCTAACAGAATAATCACCACTCCAAGCATTAGACCCGGTTTTTCTTGTGATAGTAAAAGTAAATGAAGTTTCACCTGGAACATATTCGTTCGTCGCTGTTGGTACTGTTTTATTAATTATTGGTTGAAGACCTGTAATATCAAAACAATCAGGATCTATTGTTGGACCGGTTACTGCAATGTCAAATGTATTTGCAACAGGTGTAATATGAACCCCTTTATAGTTACCTGGTTCACCACATGGATCTCCCTCTGCTGTCACTTTTAAGTATAGATAAACACCATTTCCTGAATTAAGAGAAGCTGCATTATCATCCCATCTAATTTTTATACTTGCTGGTCCAGCTGTCGCTCCAATCGTACCTGTTGCAGCGATCTCATCTCCATCATTATTAACAAACTTACCAAAGTTTGTGATTATAGCAGTAGCATCAGTATGGTCAGTAGAAGTTGACACATAAAACTCATATGAAGCCTTCGCTTCTATATCTGCAAACCCATAGGTATGAGTTGCACCTGCAAATGGGTCAATTTGTGTACTTTGAGCAAAAGATTTTGTAGAAAATCCTACAAAGCCTATGCAAAGCATTGTTAATATTATTATTCTTTTCATATCGATAAGTTTTTTGTGTTTATCTTTTAGGTAATTTGATTATTCAAAAGCACCAATTTTAGGCATAATTTTCACAGTCTCGATTACTTTAGCATTTGGTGTTTTTGCACTCACCAAAGTAACATTATCGGTTGCGCCTGTTACAGTAATTGTAAACTCAGGCCTTTCTCCCGGAACATTGTTCAATACAATTTGAAGAGTTTGTGCATCTCCTGATACCAAAGCGCTAGGAATATTTGTGGTATCATCATCCGCAGTAACCGTTACTGGAGTACCACCATTAATACTATAAGTATAATCACCTTTACCAACCTGAGCAATACTAAATGCCAAATTCCAATCATTAGTTGAACCTGAACGATTAAATCTGAAGTTCATTGTTGTTTTTCCTGCATCATAATTATCAGCATAATCTGGTAATGGAGCAACCACTGCTTTTAGACCAGTTATATCAGGACAAATGTCACTTGTAGTTGCATCACCTGTTAGATCATTAGTAACCAAAACATCAAAGTTGTTAGCAATTGGTGTAATTTCAACAGCATTATAGTTTTCACAAAAAGCATCATCAGAAGCGTCATATACTTTTAAGAATAAATATACTTTGGCTGCCGTAGAGGCACCAGTAGGATATGCCACATCTACTGAAACCTCTCCTGTGGCTGGCACTACATCAGCCTTAGTCCCTTGAATATATCCAGTAAACGTACCATCTAATGTACCTTTTCCGACACTAGAACTACTAAAATAAAATTCATAATCTAAGCCAGCTTTAATACCTTTAAATTTATAATTATAAGTTGCACCCATATAAGGTTGCAATTTTTCCCCAGGTGCATTTTGTGCAAAGACCTGAGAGGAGATCATTAAGATTCCAAAACAAATTAAAAGCGAGTGTAATAGCTTTTTCATAGCATATAGTTTTATAGTTATTTTTTATCTTTTACTATTCAAATCCCACTATTTGTGGTATTATTTTCAAATTGTGTTGTATTGTTATCGCATCTTTTATTGCGCTATCAGTTCCTACATTAGAAATTGTAAAATCAATAGGTAATATTGTACCAAGAACATTATTAATATCTATTGTAAATAGGATATAGTCTGTTCCAGCATCTGCATTTACAACACCCGATGCATTGGTTGTGGTTCCAACACCACTTATCAAAACTTTATTCACAGTAACCCCGCTTCCTCCTATTGAATAATTAAAAGACCAAGCTCCTGTATCACACAGTCGATTCACTCTAAATTGTACTTGCGATGTCCCAGGCGAATAGGTATTGCCCGAAGGCTCAATTACTGCCTGCAATCCATTCAAATCCGGACAATGTGTTCCATTTGTAAATCCAGCATCGGTTTCTGGGTTCGTAGTTCCTGTTACATCAACAAGCGAAATATTATTTTCTTTTGTTACCGTAACATCGAAACTACAAGTTGCCTCATTGCCTGCTGCATCCTCAATCGTATAAGTTACTGTTGTTGTTCCTATATTAAAAGCCTGTCCCGAGGCATCATTAATTCCTGTAGTTGATGAGTTAGCTGTGGTAGCTCCACTCATTGTCCAGGTCTGCAATACTACCGAACAGTTGTCTGAGGTTGTTGGGCTCAATCCATTGACTACTGCATCACAAGATCCTGAAGTTATATTTACAGTTTGGTTAGCTACGCAGCTAATCGTTGGTTCAATATTATCTAAAACAGTTACAGTTGCAGTACAGGTTGAAACATTTCCATTTTTATCTGTTACTGTCAATGTAACAAGATTTGGTCCTGCATTATCGCAATCAAAACTATTTGGACTTACACTCAAACTTTGAATTCCAGATGCATCACTTGAGCCATTATCAATTTGAGCCGCTGTAATACTTACATTACCTGTTGCATCCAAATAAATAGTAATATCCTGACAAATGGCATTGGGCGCTACATTATCTTCCACTGTTACTGTAGCTGTACAGGTTGACACATTACTATGATTATCTGTTACGGTCAAGGTAACTGTATTGGCACCTACATCTGCCGTAGTGAATGTTGTCTTATCTAACGAAAGACTTGAAATTCCGCATACATCATTAGATCCATTGTTAATTTGAGCAGCTGTAATACTTGCATTTCCTGAGTCATCTAATTGAATAGTGATATCCTGACAAACTGCATTTGGAGGGGTATCATCTTCCACTGTCACTTTAGAGGTACATGTTGCAGTATTTCCTTTATTATCAATTACAGTTAAGGTAACTGTATTTTCTCCTACATTGCTACAGTCAAAACTACTTGGACTTACACTCATGCTAGCAATTCCACAATTATCGCTTGATCCATTATCAATATCTGCCGCAGAGATAGTAGCACTGCCCGAAATATCTAATTGTATTATAATATCCTGACAAAGTGCAATTGGATTTACATTATCCACATCAGTACCTATAGTATAGGTCTCACTTACCGTGCATCCATTTGTTGTAGTAACCGTAACATCATAGCTACCTGCGGTAACATCACTTAAATCTTGAGTTGTGGCAGTAAAACTTGTATCACCTTGCTTGGTCCAACTGTATTGATAGATTGGTGCACCTGTAGTCCAAGAAACACCACTGGCAATATTACCATCATGTGCAAAACTTCCCACTCCTGAAACGGTAGTTCCACTACCTTCACTTAAAGAATAAGCTCCCAACAAACCAGATTCACTTCCATCCATAGTCTGAGTCATTCCACTAAAAATCTGACTCTGTGAACGAGCAGTGTTCCAGAATCGCACATGCGAAATCTCTCCATCAAAAGGATCGTTAGTGCCTCCATCAAAAACACCAGTCCCAATACGCAGGTAATCCGAAGGGTCTCCTCCAAAGTAATCACTAATAGGAATAGAAATCGACAAATTTTCTACTTCCACTCCATCAATATATAATACTAATTGACTTCTATCTCCAGAAAAAGCTACATGATGAAATTCACCATCATCTAGGTTATTAACAACAGGATAATTAATAGAGTAATTTTGCCCGAACCTTGTATGAATCCAACCGTGAAGATTTCCTCCATCAATTCCAAATTCTACGGTATTGTTCTGTCCAAAAAAGCTATACTGTCCTGAAGTGTAATTATTCCCCGATTTAAGTTTCACCCATCCTTCCACTGTGAATTCACTTGCATTGTAAAGCGGGCTCCAAGAATTGATCTGAACACCTCCTGTAGTCCCATCAAAATTCAAAGCATTGGCTTCTCCACCTGTAACATTTATATCAATAGCACCTGTAGCGGCACCTGAACAATCAACATCCGTTTTACTTATAAGAGAAAGATTTATTGGAGCAGGTTCATTAATTGTAATATTATCTTGAGCAATACATCCTTTTCCATCCTTCACATAAAGTTTATGCATTCCCGCTGTCAATTCAAACACATTCTTTCCTTGATAATTGGTTCCATCCTTGCTGTAAGTATAAGATCCATCTCCTCCACCTGCATTTATTGTGACATCAGCACTACCTTTATTACACAGAATTGGATTTGTTTCAACTAAACTAATGGTAACTGCATTTAATACAGTAACATTAAAGCTAAATGTAGTAGTATTGCCAACAGCATCAGTTGCGGTAAACGTAACACTTGTTGTTCCCACAGGAAATACATCACCCGAATCATGAGTGCTTGTTAGAGTTGCCGAACAGTTGTCAGTTGCTGTAACTACTGGCCAGGTTACAGTATTAGAGCATGCGCCAACGATAATATCTTCTGTTGGTCCCCCTAATATTGTTGGTTTTATATCATCTATCGCAGTAATAGTTTGGGTTACATTAATACTGTTACTTGCATCATCAGTTACCGAATAAGTTCTTGTGACAACATATGGAGATGCTGTTGTTCCTAAACCTCCATTATCAGAATCAGAAACCCAAGCTACAGTTGGTGTAACTGTACAATTATCTGCTTCATCTGCTACAACCGTAATATCCTGCGTTGGCACTTTACTAATACACTGCACTGTAATAGGGGCTGGATTCGAAGCTGTAGGAGCCACATTATCCCCTAATACATCCATCTCGTACGTAGCCTCATTACCAGCTTCATCTGTAGCTGTAAGCACAACTTTTTCGCCTCCAAATACTTTTTCACCTGCAGCAGGATTTTGAGTAATCACAAGATCTGCATCACAATTATCAATTGCATCAACGCCTACGGTATAATCTGGTAAGGTAAATTCGCAAGCACCTCCCAAATCGATTGTGTTTGCAGGAAGGGTAGCTTTGATAAATTGCGGAGGTTCTACATCTGAATTAACCGAATAAAATTGTATACCATCAATTAAATTCCCTGAACTAGATGATGGACTGACTGTTTTTATTTGAAAACGCACTTTACCTCCTGGCAATGAACTTGGAACTGTATAAGATCCTGAATGAACCACCCAAGCATCACCATGATTATTCTGTATAAGTGCAACATCAACTAAGCTTGTTGCATCTGGTCCAATTTGCAACATCACTTTTTCAGAGCTGCTATTTCTATATCTATAGGTAACAGCCCAAACCATCTCTGCTCCTGGATTTACATCAATATCCTGATACATGGTATTGGCCCCATTTGAATTCAATTCACAAAACTGGCCTCCATCTGGTGTATCAACACCTAAAAATCCCGATCTCCAGATCTCAATTCCATGAGGAGTGCTACTCCATCCATTTACGGTTGAATAAACTTTCCAATCTTGTGTTAATACAGGTTCATTAAAGGTCCAATTCTCAATGGTAGTTTCACAAGGAGATACCACATAAATTGAAAATAAATTGGAATATTCACCATTTCCACAAGCACTTATCCCTCTAACTATTAATTCTCCCGAAGTTGCATCAGAATTAAAATCTACAGAAATCTCATCTCCATTGTTTGTGATATTCGCACCTGTTCCTGAGTATACCCATTCATAACTTGTAGCATTTGCTACAGTAGGTATTCTGTAAATAACCCCAGTCTGTCCCGATTGAACAATTGCATCCCCTGTAATATCACTAGCATCTCCTGGTAAACCATTTACAGTAACGGTAAGCTCATTTGTATTTCCTCCCTCACAATCGGTTATGCTTTTCTCTCTTATTCGAAGTTTAAATACACCTAGAGCTGTCCATTCTTTTGAAAAAGTAAATTTCTGATAATTACCACTATCAAATGTCACAGTACCTTGACTAACCATTTCATACTGTATTGGATTGTTATCAGCATCCAACAAAGGATTACCATCAACATCAAAAATATCCATAAACATCTTAGGGGAATCTACAAAACCATAGGCTGTATATTCAACCACATCTCCTTGACAAACAGACTGATTTGGCACAAACACAGGAACTACCTGCCCCAAGCCACTTGTAAGGCCAAGAATAGAGAAAAACAAAAAGGGTAGAATTATATGGCGTAAAAATCTTATCAAATGCTCTTGTTTAGTGTATAATTAAGTACTTACAGCGCTTAAAATAAGCTATTTTTTTCCAATTTATAAACATCTATACGGCAATTGTTAAAAAGTGTTTACTTATTTTTTGATTAATTTCATCTTAAAGGATTTTTTTATCCGTTATTGACAAATATTAACCATTCTTAAACAAGCATTCATAAAGTAATATCAACCCCTCATCAATAAGTCAAAACCATTCATCTATAAGTTAATATCACTAATCAACAAAAACCAAATATTGACACAATAAAAAATGACTCCATACGCAGAGTCATTTATTTAAGGGGTGGCAAATATACGCAACACAAGTAAAAAAAGAAGAGTAAATTATCTTAAATTTAGGAATACATTCCAGAATCTTACCAATCACATCTTGTTTTACACTAAAAAAACACAAAGCGTAAAATAGCAAGTTGAATAGCTGTAATAATAGCATTAACACCTGCTATTTGATAAATACTCCATCAGACTTTCATAATATCACATAAGCGTTTGATGGCTTTATTAAAACGTTCGTTTTTTCATTAAAGCCTTTCATGATTTTTTGAAAACTTTGGTTAATTCATTAAAGCCTTTGGTAATTTTATTAAAGCTTTGATAAAATTACCAAAGCATTGATGACCGGAACCAAAGGTTTGGTAAAAAAACGAAAGCTTTGCTAAAATTACCAAAGCGTTGGTTATTTCATCAACAAAAAGAGTGGCAAAAAACCTAAGTCTTTTGCCACTCGCAACATTTCACAACCCAAAGTTATAATTATTCTTCGTTATCTTTAGTTTTGTCCTTGCTATTTCCGGTTCCTGGGAAATAGTGCTTCAAGCCATCATACAAAGGCTTTGCTCCAGGAACTCCATCTTTTGATGCTTGCTTGATATAATTGTAAAAACTCAACATGGAAGAGTAAGCCTCACTACCACATAAAGTGGCCGTATCATTAAGCATACTCACCAATTGTTCAAGGTCTCGGGCTATGGAATGCAATAGCTTCCAAGCCTCCATATCCACCTTCACCTCGTCCATTTTAATGTATGAAGGTGCTAATGTTGGATTTTTCCCGACTCCTTCGTAGGAACGCTCCACAAAATCCATCATGTGTTCTCCCAACTTTGGCAGATCTTTTTTCTGTTTCGGCGACAGAGCGATTAATAAAGTACTTAACTCTGTTTTTAATCCCGTAAGATTGGTTTCAATGGCTTCTCGTTTGGGGTCATCTACTACCAGATTTATTCTATTTTCGATAGTCATAGTATAAATTTTATTTTTGGGTTGATCATTTCTGAGCAAATCAACTGTAGGATGATAATAAAATTACCAAAGGAACTAGTAAGCTTAGGTTATTTCGCTTAACATCTCAATTCCAATATTGTGGGCTACATTAAAGGTAATCATAAATAGTTCACACACTTTAACAAAAACCTAACAACTGGCACATTTTAGGTTAAACAACATTTAAAAGTTATTAAACAACAATATGCATTTGTCAAGTTTAATTTTTAATTGACAAAAAAATCCTGACGTAAGTACATCAGGATTTCTTCTTATTATTTAAATACTTAACTATTCGTGAAATATACCTATGGGGCTTGGAGCATCAACCATATCAATAGTAACTATGTTTGAGTAGGTAACACAACCTGCTCCTTTACTTGCTTGGCGAACAAAAAAAGTTGTTTGTGTAATTGAACCAATATTTGAAGTGTAATCCAAACTCTCTGCATTTTCAATTAAAGTCCAACTCATCAAGTCGGTTTTAGGATCAGAATTTAATTTTGTTGTGTAATACCATTGGTAGGTAAAACTGGTTTCATTGCCTGAGGTAGTTGCAGGACTAACATTTAAAAAAGGATCCAATTCGTTTCCTTCACAAACTTCCTGATCACTTGATATTTCACCTCCCGAAAAATTCTCTCCACAAATTGCCTGGTAAATTGGATTGGACATCAAGTCTGTTTCTCCTCCAAAATTACAGTTGTTCTGATAATCAGTTAAACCATCGTTACTGGCAGCTCCATCACATTGCAATACAGGATAAAGATTTGGATTCAAATGATTACCATCATCCGATCCATCAATTGATCCCAATATATATACATTGGAAGGGTCTGAACTTGTAAAACCTCCATGATTACTATCGGAACCTGTATGTACAAAATCACCCAATACAATTAAAGTACCACCAGCCTCAATCGTCATTTTATTTTCGGTAATCAAATTCCCCTCAACAATCAATACACCATCGGTTTGAATCACCACATCTGAGTTATTATCAACAACCAAGTTTCTTACCATTAATTTTCCTGTACTGGTAATGGTAAGTAAATTTTTATTCAAATTTAAATCTGGATTAGGATCTGAACGACGGTCATCCTCGGTAGAAATGGTTATTGGAGTCTGCCCTGGAGGTGGGACAACACCTGCTATATTAAAAAACGCTGTACTGATTAGAGTAATAATTACACAAATCTTTTTCATATCTCTAGGGGGTTTACAAAGTTACATCGTCTTAATTTAGTTAAATTAAATCACATATACGAAAAAGCGATAAATTTGTTTAAGAAGTACAAACTCATCGCTTTGACAATACCTTAGTTATTTATTAGCCTAGTTTAATTTGAGAAAAATATCCCTATGGGACTTGGTTGTGGGTTTACTGTAACAACTACAGGAACACGATTCGGGCTCAAACAAGTTGCTGATTCTCCTTCAGCCACATAATAGGTAGTAACTCCTGCTCTATCTGTTGGAGGAATAAAATTGATTAAAGGAGTATCGTCTGTTTCTGTCATGTAATAATACAATTCATACGAAGGATCACTAGGTGTAGCCTGAATAACATTTGCTGTAGCATCCTTACAATATGTCACATCGTTAACAGTTGGTATAGAACTAACATCTTTAACAGTGATTTTAAATGTATAATAACAAGTGGTATATCCTGGAGGAACAGCGTAATAAGTAGTAGTCCCAATATCTGCAAGAAATTCATTACTTATAGTAAATTCTTCCGTTACCCCTTCAACAATAGGATAATTGTCGTAAAAACGACTACCAGAAGGAAAATTACCGCTCACCTCAGTGATTGGAATAGAAGCTGATGGTCCCAAGTTACAGAAAAAGAATTCCTGATCACTGTTAATTTCTTCTACGGTACAATTAGCAGCTACATAATCTTCTGCATCAATTATAATTTTTACAGGAGTCACAATCGGCTCCCCAACACAGTCCCCATCTGTTTCGTATCCTTGAATAATGCTAAAACCAGAGATAGTTGTTCCCGAAGTTGCACCAGTACCAGTCGAACCACCACCTCCACCTACAGCTACAGATGGATCACAATTCGAATTCCCTAATATGGAGCAATCCTCTGTAACTTTTACAGTATAGGTTAGTGTTCCCAGAATCTGATCCGGTCCTTCAGATGGAACCGGCAGATTTCCAATTTCCCACACAATAGAACCTGTAGCACCTTCTGCCACATCATAAGTTACAGCACCTACATTAACACTCGAACTAACATATTCAGTAGTATAAGGAATCGGTAACACCAAACGCGCATCGTTCACGACTTCTGTTCCACGATTACGAATTTCCATTTTATAGCTAATTGTTTTCCCCGGTTCAACTATTGTACCATCTACAATTTCTCCTGTAACACCTTCAATGTGGGTAATAATATTTGTAGCTTCTGCTTCCGGCACATAAGCATCCACAGCCATGGCCAAAGCAAAAATTGCATAAGTATCCTGACTAGTTCCATATCTGAATTTCGTAGTGGTTTGCGAATTAGCTATATTCACATTACCAGAATTCGGAACATCAAACATAGAAATATCAACTCCCGTATTATTTACCAGATTTGGATTCCTGGAATTACCTCCTGTTGAAATTGAACTATTAAAAAAGTTAGCTGTATTATTGTCATCATGATTTAACCTCGCCCAATTGGTTTGAGCCGCATTTTGTATTTCTATAAAATCGCCTGCAATATTAACGTCTCCTTCACTAGCCATCAGACCCAATTTAACATTTACATCTCCGCTCTGTACAGCCTTAAATCCTGAGATTGGCAATTCGTAAGAAGTACTTGCTCCACCTAAATGCTGAACATAGGCATATCCATCAAAAAGCGTTACATCACGCCATTTCATTTTAGAATTTTCATAAACAACAACTAAGCCCCAGCCTCCAGAGTAACCAGTTCCACCTCCGTCACCTTCCAATAAAGCCATATCTGCTACAAAATACTCACCAATACCATGTTCCTGTACATAGTCGGTCACCTCGGCATAGGCAGCAAAAATGGAAGATTCTGAATTTGTTGGATAATGAATATCATCAGCTCTGGCAGTTATTTTCTGGTAAGCGGATTCACCTGAATGCTTAATGTATATTTCTCTCTTGTTGTATGTTTTGGTAACCACACCTGTTTCTACACTCGTAAAACCGCTAGTATTTCCACTTACTTCTGATGTGTTTTCATAATAGCTGGTATTTGAATATGTGCTACTTCCTCTTTTCAATTCATCAATTGTTAGGATAATTCCTCCAGATTCAGAATAAATAGATATAGGATCAAAGGTAGCTGTTTTAAATCCTGAAACAGTAGCTACATTTGAGCTTACTTGAGTATAATTACCATAGCCTATTCGATAAAATACCCTATTATCGTCCAGAAATAAAAAACTAACATCTGTTCCGTCAAAAGATTCAAAATCATACACAACACCATAAATTGGATTATAATAATTTCCGAGATTATAATAATGGACAAATAGAGAAAAATCCGAATAAGGCACATCATCATTATTTTCAACAATAAAATCTTCATCCACAGCCTGCAGAACAGTTCCCATCTTAGAAATGGTAAAAATATTGTTGGTTGTTGAAGAACGCCCGGTCCAGTACAAACCTGCATAAACGATATTAGAACATTGAGGCTTTGCATCATTTTCGGTAGAAAAATCGAGAGTTGCCGAAGAGGAGTTTAATGTATTAGGATCTGAGTCAACATCAACATAAACCATATCACCAGAATTATTACCATTATTAGAATAATTTTCCAAGGTCAAATTGGTATTTCCAATCATAGTAAAATCCCCCTTTACACTATATATTTTTTGCGTAGGTGTATTTTGAGAAGTTCTTTGTTCGAAAGGTACAGTTACTGTTGCAAAGGTCAAACTCACGCTTTGAGTTGCATGAGTCTTCCAAGTACCATTCTTTTTTCGAAACTGATAATAAATCGTATAAGTCCCCACTCCAAGCCCCGTAAAATTATAAGGCGCATAATTTTCTGTATGAACCAAATTCCCGGCAGAATTATATAATCTAACTCTAAGTGTTCTGCCACCATAATTCCAATCCACATCAATTCTGCCATCAGAACAGCTTGCGCATGTTGGATTTGTTAATGTCTCAGAGTATGTTTGTGCAGAAACAAAACCACTCAACAATCCAAAAAATAAGAATAAAACTATCCTAGAGAAAAAAGTATCCATAATTACTGTTTAACAGTTAATGTTTTTTAAGGGGGGAACCAAATATAACTGATTTGTTAGAATTTAAATCAAATCATAAGTATTTTTTACATTAATCAAGTTATTTTTACAACAATTCAAACATATTAGTAAATGAACAAATACAAACACATCTTCTTCGACCTTGACAGAACCTTATGGGATTTTAATGCGAATTCGGAAATTACCTTAAATCAATTGTACCGAGATTACCAATTGCAAAACATTTTCGGAAGTTTCCTATTTTTTAAATCACGATTTGAATATCACAACGGCAAACTTTGGAATGCTTATTATCAAAACAGAATCAAGAAGGAAGATTTAATGTATAGAAGATTCTATCTGTGTTTGAAAGAATCGGGAGCAGACGATTTAGATTTGGCGAAAGAAATTGCTCAGGATTTTATTGAAATAAGCCCTTTGCAAACCAAAACCTTTCCGAAGGCACATGAAATGTTGCAACAACTCAAAGAAAAAGGGTATCAATTGCACATTATCACCAATGGATTTAACGAGGTACAATACAAGAAACTCACAAACTGTGAACTCATATCCTATTTCACAGAAATTATAACATCTGAAGATGCCGGGGCAAACAAACCCTCACCTTTGATATTCGAATATGCATTACAAAACACGGGCGCTACAACAAACAATAGCATTATGGTTGGCGATGACTTGAAAACTGACATTGCAGGAGCAAGAAAATCAAATATAGACCAGATCTATTTCAATTCGAATAAAAACAAACACAGTGATGATGCAACTTACGAAGTCAATGAATTGATAGAAATCACAAAAATTCTGTAAAAAACGCTCAAACCTTACAATTTAAAATCACTTTTTAAGATATTTTAACAATTCATAAGCAAAAACTGCCGAAGAGCATGTTTTTTGCAATAAAACAAAACCTATATTTGCAGCGGTAATTGTGACGGACAGGCTTGGTAACCCTTCCGTTCTTTCAACATCATTAAGTTTGTATGTAACTTCCATAAAAATTCTAATGGGTTAGTAAAAGTTACAGGGTTAATAGATATACAAATGGTTAATAAAATATAGAGTAAACTATACAAACGATGTTGAACTTAAGGCTGTGTTTAGGGGACACAGCCTTCTTCTTTTTTATCTTATCCACGAATACACTCAAATACACTCAAATACACACGAATATTTGCAGAGATTTATTTGTGTCTATCCTTGTTAATTTGTGGACTTTTATTTAAAGGATAATTCTTTTATACTGAAGTCGAGTTGTACCAAAATTAATGAGTAATGCTATTTTCTTTTTTGTGGCCTTCAAATAATTTAAAGTCTGAGCAATGTGTTCTGAGTGGATTGAATCTGTAGCTTTTAGCTCTACGATTACTTCATTAAAACACAAAAAATCAGCAATGAATTTCTTTTGCAAAATGTTACCTCTGAATGAAATTTCCAATATTTTTTCTTTTTCAAATAGGATGAGTTTTTCGTCAAGTAAAATTGCCAAAGCTTCTTGGTAAACAGCCTCAAGAAAACCACATCCTAATTCATTGTGGACTTCCATTGCTGCGCCAATAATTTGATAACATTCATCTTTGAAAGGGAATTCTTCAGAAATCATTTGAGTTTTTATTTGAGTTCATTTGTGGACTTTTTTTCACCCTTCATCTGTCTATACTAATCCACGGATAAGAATATCAGTAGGAATTATTTGAGTAATTTTGTGTCCATTCGTGGACAACATCAAGTTTTTCGCTTCTTTTTCTTTGCTGCAGGAAATAGCACATTATTTAGAATCAATCGATATCCTGCCGAATTCTTTTTCAAATTCAAATCGGTTGGTGGATCTCCTACCAAATGTTGATAATCTTCCGGGTCGTGCCCGCCGTAAAAAGTCCAAGTCCCTTTTCCAAATTTGCCATGTATATATCGAGCTTCTCCTGCGGATTTATTCTCTCCCATGATCAAAACTCCGGGCTTAATCAAATCCTTTTTAAAAGCTGTGGTCTGTCCCATGAATCCCTTAATCATGTTTTTATGATTTTGACACAACATTGTAGGAACAGGATCCCATTTGGCTGAAAAATCAAAAAGCATAAAATAATCCTCATCTCGATTTACCTTTCGAGTTAAGGTTACATCAATATCTGAAAACTCATACACATATGGATTGGTTTCCAACTTAAAATCAGTAAATGCAAATGTTTTATTATAATCTAACATTTCCTGAGCGTGCTCATCAATGGGATCACCATCAAAAACATGATTACAGATATCCGTTTTATCTGCTGCAAGGGTAATATCGAAAGTATCTGTAGCCGAACACATAGCAAATAAAAAGCCTCCATTCTCAACAAATTTCCGAATGTTTTGCGAAACTGCCTTTTTTAAATCTGACACTTTTGAAAATCCATACTTTTGCGCTCTTGCCAAATTGTCTTTTACCTCATCTTTATACCATTGCATATTTCGATAAGATGCATAAAATTTACCGTATTGCCCGGTAAAATCCTCATGATGCAAATGAAGCCAATCATAATCAGATAACTTATCATTTAAAACCTCATCGTCGTAGATAATGTCGTAGGTAATTTCTGCATAAGTTAGTGCTAAAGTTACCGCATCATCCCAAGGCTTTTTTCCTTTGGGAGTATAAACGGCAATTTTGGGAGGCTTCTCTAACTTAACGGCGTCCATATTTGCTTCGGGAGAAGAAATCTCATTCATGATCTTCGATACATTGGCATCGGAAATCACAGCATAACTAACGCCACGAATTTTGCATTCATCTTCAATACTTTTGCTTAATGGCAAGAGAAAAGAACCACCTCTATAATTCAACAACCAGTGTATTTCATGATTGTTTTGCAAAGTCCAATAAGCAATTCCGTATGATTTTAAATGATTCTTTTGAGAATCATCCATAGGAATAAGTACACTTGCCGAGAAAGCCTGAATATAGGCTAAAAGGAAAAAAGTTAGTATTAGATATGATTTTAAAAACCTCTTCATAAGAACAATCGGAAATTGATTTAGTTCGAAAGTACAAAATCACAATCTAAAGGAAAAACGAAATTATTTAAAATGGTGCAGCATCTTCAAAATCACTACCGCCAACAAGTCCTGCATTAGGATCTTCTAATCCACCTCCTGGATCCTGATTCATACTAGAACTAAAGGTTTTGACTTCTTCAGGACCTTCATCTCCAAATGGATTCAAACTCTCACCTTCCAAATCCATAAATCGAGCCAACTGATTACGGAATCTTAATTGAATTTCACCAACCGCACCATTACGGTGTTTTGCGATAATGATATCAGCAATACCAATTAATGAATTTCCTTCCGCATCTTCTGTTATTCCGTAACGTTCTGGTCGGTGAATAAATAGTACCATATCGGCATCCTGCTCAATCGCACCAGATTCACGAAGATCGGAAAGCATAGGTTTTTTGGCATCTCCGGTACGCTGTTCAACACCACGGTTCAACTGAGAAAGTGCAATTACCGGAATATTCAACTCTTTTGCAATGATCTTTAACTGACGTGAAATCAAAGATACCTCCTGCTCACGATTACCTCTCATGTCGGAACCTGCTGTCATCAGCTGCAAGTAGTCAATAATCACACAACCAATATCGTATTTGGCTTTTAATCGACGACATTTTGAGCGCAATTCATAAATTGACAAACCAGGAGTATCGTCTACATAAATTGGTGCATCAACCAAATCCTTAATCTTTACGTGCAATTGCTCCCACTCAAAATCTTCCAGCTTACCATTTCTCAACTTCTCTGAACCTAATTCTGTTTCACTGGAAATCATACGCTTTACCAACTGATCACCCCCCATCTCCAGCGAAAATATCGCAATTGGAGCTTTGTGTTCAACCGCCATATTTCTAGTCATGGAAAGTACAAAAGCTGTTTTCCCCATAGAAGGACGAGCAGCAATAATTACCAAGTCAGATTTCTGCCATCCAGAAGTGATTCTATCCAAAGCCGTAAATCCGGAAGGTACCCCACTTAATCCATCAGGACGTTTTCCAGCTTCTACAATTTGGTTGATTACCTCATCGGCCAAGGGACGAATATGTGCAGATTCCTTTTTGATATTCCCTTCAGCTATATCAAAAACTTCCTGCTGTGCTTTATCCAACAAATCGGCAACATCAATACTATCATCAAAAGCTTGATTTTGAATATCAGAAGAAACACGAATTAACTCACGTTGAATATGCTTTTGAGCAATAATTCGAGCATGAAACTCGATATGAGCGGCAGAAGCTACACGGTTTGTAAGCTGTGTAATATAGAAAGGCCCACCAACATCATCCAAGGTTCCCTCTCTTTTTAACTCTTCTGTTACTGTTAAAATATCAATAGGTTCCTCCTTGGTAGAAAGATTCATAATAGCCTTATAAATCTTCTGATGAGCATCTTTATAAAACGAATCGGCTTTCAACAAGTCTCCAACCGAAATAATTGCATCTTTTTCCAACATTAAAGCACCAAGCACAGCTTCTTCAAGTTCTACCGCTTGTGGTGGTACTTTTCCGTATTCCAAATCAATTTTATTTTTCGATTGATTTTTATAATTGTTTGCTCCAGCCATATACTCTTAAATAATTAATTCAACAGATTTCAACACTTTCCCTCTCTCACTTAATCATTCAAATTTGTGTCGAAAAATTTGAGAATGCAAAGATAAAGATAGAAAATTAAAATGCCATAATTTGATTTTTTTTGCTCTTTAAAACGAGTATTTTTAAACCAAATTTATCAAGAACACAAAATATGCTTTGCTTTCCAAATGCCAAAATAAACTTGGGTCTTAACATTATTGAAAAAAGGCCTGATGGATTTCACAATATTGAAACAGTTTTTTATCCAATTCCTATTTGCGATGCATTGGAAATAGCTAAAAATGATTCTTTGAAACAATATGAATTTACATCATCTGGAATTCCTATTGATATCGATCCTTCAGAAAATATCGTGATAAAAGCTTTTAATTTAATTGCTTCAGAATACGAGATCCCTCCAACAGCAATTCATTTGCACAAGAACATCCCATTTGGTGCTGGATTAGGTGGCGGTTCAGCTGATGCTGCATACATGATTAAAATGCTAAACGATTTTTACAAACTGAGAATGAACTTCCAACAAATGGAAGAGTATGCTGTTCAAATTGGTAGCGATTGCCCTGTATTCATTAAAAACCAACCAGTTTTCGCAGAAGGTAAAGGTGAAATTTTCTCGCCTATACAGCTCGATTTAAGCGGGTATCATATCGTCTTAATAAAACCAGAAATACACATCAGCACTCCTGAAGCTTATTCTGGAGTTTCTCCTAAAAAACCAGCTGAATCATTAAGAGAAATTATTAACCTTCCTCTTTCAGAATGGAAAGAAAATGTCTTTAATGATTTTGAAAAAAGCATATTCCCGAATCATCCAGAATTGAGAATTTTAAAAGAGGAGTTATATGAAACTGGTGCCATTTACGCTGCAATGTCGGGAAGTGGTTCTAGTATGTTTGGCATCTTTGAAAAAGAGCCAACGATTTTGGAGAACTGGAAAAAGTATTTTACCTGGAAAAGTAAACTATAAACAAATAAAAAGGGATTGTCATTACAACAATCCCTTAATATTTTCATATCAGAAAGATTACTCAATCTCTACCATTAACATTCTGTTAGGGACTTTTACTCCTTCTTCAACATGAATCTTTTTAATAACACCGTCGAAAGGCATTTCGATCAGATTCTTCATCTTCATCGCTTCAAGAATCATTAAGCTTTCTCCAGCCTTTACTTCCTGCCCTTCTTTTACGAAAATTTCAACAATTGTTCCCGGAATGAAAGACAGAAGATTCTTAGGATTTGGTCTTTCCCAATTTTTTCTATTCTCAAACTTCTTGGTTAACTCTGTTTTGTATACAGTACCATCAACGTTGAATTCTTTTAAATTTTCCATAACGAATAATTTTTAGAATGGAGGAATACCGTGTTTTTTCGCAGGTCTTCTATCAACCTTATTGTTCGAAACCTCAATTGAGTGTAACAACATGTTACGAGTCTCTTCTGGCTCGATAACAGTATCAATATAACCTTTAGCCGCTGCAACATAAGGATTAGCAAACTTCTCTTTATATTCAGCAACTTTTTCTTTACGCATTGCTTCAGGATCTTCAGCATTCATAATCTCCTTACGGAAAATAATATTTGCAGCTCCTTCAGGTCCCATTACCGCAATTTCAGCAGTTGGCCATGCAAACATGAAATCTGCCTTCATATGGCGAGAGTTCATTGCAATATAACCTCCACCGTATGCTTTACGGATAATCACTGTAATCTTAGGCACTGTTGCTTCTGAGTACGCATAAAGAATTTTCGCACCATGACGAATAACACCCATGTGCTCCTGATCAACACCCGGTAAGTAACCTGGCATATCCTCAAGAGTTACAATTGGAATATTAAATGAATCACAGTAACGGATAAAACGAGCAGCTTTATCAGATGAATCACAATCTAATACACCTGCCAATACCATAGGCTGATTTGCTACAAAACCTACAGTTTCACCATTCATCCTACCGAAACCAATAACGATATTCTTTGCAAAATTCTCCATGATTTCAAAGAAATCAGAATCATCAGAAATTGCTTTGATTACGTTACGGATATCATATGGCTGAGTTGGATCAGCTGGTACAATTTCCTCAATTTTGTATTCTGGCTTTGGTGGCTTTGGTGGGAAAGCTTTAGCTTTTTTACCGTTGTGCCATGGAATGAAGGTTAGGAGCTTCTTAATTTGTTCGAAGCATTCGTACTCGCTTTGAGCATAGAAATGAGCATTACCTGTAATTTCGCTATGTACTCTAGCTCCACCAAGTTCTTCCATACTAATTTCTTCACCCAAAACAGTTTTAATTACCTCTGGACCGGTAATGAACATCTTTGAGATGTTTTCAACCACAAACACAAAGTCGGTAAGTGCAGGAGAATAAACAGCTCCACCAGCACAAGGACCAAGAATTACAGACAACTGAGGAATAACACCAGATGCTAAGGTGTTACGGAAGAAGATTTCTCCATATCCAGCAAGTGAATTAACACCCTCTTGAATACGAGCTCCCCCTGAGTCGTTAATACCAATCAATGGTACACGCATTTTTAACGCATGATCCATGATTTTAGTGATTTTTCTCGCATGCATAAGACCAAGAGAACCACCAGCTACAGTAAAATCCTGTGCAAAAATACAAACAGGCTCACCGTAAATAGTACCAGTTCCAATGATAACTCCATCACCATGAAGTTGTTTCTTCTCCATGCCAAAGTCGCGGGCTTCGTGCTCAACAAATAAATCGTATTCATGGAAAGAATCCTCATCCAAAATAGATGTTACCCTTTCTCTAGCAGTCAATTTCCCCATTGCAACTTGCTTCTGAATGGCTTTCTCACCACCACCTTGAAGCACTTTTTCTTTTCTCTTTCTAAGATCAAGAATGTTTCGTTTCAATGACATAATCTGTACATTTAGTTAGAAAATATATATTTCTATATATGTTGAATTCCGTGTAGCACACAAAATTCCAAGCTACAACGTTAGTAATTTTTACGCTAGAAAAAAATTCTGGCGTAAAATACCCATTCGCTCTAGCTATATAAAATAAACTCTTTACATTGATTATCAAAACTTTTCCTAAAAAACTATTTAGAATAGTTCTATTTAGGCGCAATTCGATATAAGTACAAAGCGACACATGTAAAAACAATATTTGGCAACCAAACGGCTAACATCGGGTTCATACTACCATTGGTAGCAAAAACAACCGAAATTTGTAAGAAAAGTATAAACGAGAAACTTAACAGCAAACCAATTCCCAAATGAAGCCCCATTCCTCCTCGAATTTTACGAGATGCAAGTGACGCACCAATTAAAGTAAGTATGAAGGTTGAAAATGGATTAGCCATTCTTTTATATTTCTCGATCTTATAAGCATTAATATTACTGTCTCCTCTCATGGTCTGCTGGTCGATATAATCGTTCAGCTCTGTATAGTTCATTGCCTCAACCAAATATTTTTTGCGCCCAAATTCCTTAGGACCAAAACTTAAGGTTGTATCTATTTTCTTACCGTGTTCAAAACTCTCTTTATCACCATCAATGTTCCTAATAAAGTAATCATTAATAGTCCACTTATTTTTTTCCTTATTCCATTTAATATTTCTAGCCGTAAGTTTCGATTTCAACTCTTTCCCTTCGAAATTCTCTAATGAAAATCGATAACCTGTATTACTTCCTGTATCCCAGTTATGCATATAAATAAATACACCTGGTTCTATCTGGCGATGAATATTTCTTTCCTTATTTCTATACTTCTTCTTTATGTATGTTTCGTTAAATTCAATTCTTTTTGCATTTGCCGGCGGAATAATAAAATTACTTAAGGCAAACGAAAACACACCAATAATTAATGCTGCAATAAAATAAGGAAACATCATTCTCCTAAAACTAATTCCGCTACTTAGTATGGCAATAATTTCGGTATTATAAGCCATTTTAGAAGTAAAGAATATTACTGCAATAAAGGTGAATAACGCACTAAATAAGTTAGCAAAGTAGGGTATGAAATTCAGGTAATAATCAAAAAGAATCGCTTTAAGCGGGGCCTCCTTGTCGATAAATTCATCGATATGCTCCGAAAAATCGAAAATAACTGAGATACTAATGATTAGAACAATCGCAAAAAAGAATGTACCCAAAAACTTTCGGATAATATATAGATCTAATTTCTTCAAAACCTGATTTTTATTTTCTGATACTCTCGGAAAACCCGAATTTAAATTTGCCGAATTAAAAGTAAAACTTATTCTTCAAATATCAATTACAACTGACTTATTGTAAGATTTTTTAACATTTATAAACGTGTAGCCAACTTTTTAACCATGATATCTTTCCATGCTGCAAAAGTTCCAGCATTAATTTGCTCTCTTGCCTCACGAACCAACCATAAGTAAAATGCTAAGTTGTGGATACTACAAATTTGAGATCCCAATAATTCGCCAGAATGTATCAAATGGCGCACATATGCTTTGGAATAAGCTGAATCAACAAAAGAAGTTCCATTTGGGTCGATTGGAGAAAAATCATCAGCCCATTTCTTATTTTTAATATTGATGATACCTTCACTAGTAAAGATCATACCATTCCTACCATTTCTGGTTGGCATAACACAATCAAACATATCTACTCCTCGTGAAATAGCTTCCAAAATATTTACAGGAGTTCCAACTCCCATTAAATATCGAGGCTTATCTTCTGGCAGAACATCATTCACCACTTCAATCATTGAATACATTTCCTCAACAGGCTCACCTACAGCCAAACCTCCAATGGCGTATCCTTCACGATTAAGCGAAGCAGCATGTTCAGCAGCTTTAATTCTTAAATCATCGTAAACACAACCTTGTACAATAGGAAACAATGTTTGTGAGTAACCATATTTAGGATCAGTTTCATCGAAACGTTTTACACATCTCTCCAACCAACGCTGGGTAAGTTCCAGGGAGTTTTTAGCATATTCATAGGTTGATGTTCCCGGAGGACATTCATCAAATGCCATAATAATATCGGCACCAATGGTTCTTTGAATATCCATTACATTTTCCGGCGTAAAGAAATGTTTCGATCCATCAATATGTGAGCGGAACATTGCTCCCTCTTCTGTCAATTTTCTATTGTCAGCCAAAGAAAATACCTGAAATCCTCCACTATCAGTCAATATAGGTCTTTCCCATCCATTAAACTTATGCAATCCTCCTGCTTTTTCAAGAATATCCAAACCAGGACGCAAATACAAGTGATAAGTATTTCCCAAAATAATTTCAGCATTGATATCATCACGAAGTTCACGCTGGTGTACTCCTTTTACCGAGCCAAGTGTTCCCACAGGCATAAATATCGGAGTTTGTATTTTTCCATGATCTGTTGTTAACTCTCCTGTTCTTGCAGAAGACTTTGGATCGGTTTTGTGTAATTTAAAATCCATATTGACTGTTTTAAAACTGCAAAATCCAAGAATCGGTTTTTGCAAAATCGGCAGCAAAGATACTAATAAATCTTAATCATGAATATAATAGGCGCTACAGACCAAAAACAACAATCTTTAAAACAGTTTTTTTCAATAAAAAATGCCTTCATAGGCTCTATTTATCATAGATTCGTTTAAATTTGGACTGCACAAAAAAATATAAAATTGGAAACATATTTTTATCACCCTCTCACACCAATTCAATGGTTTTTAATTATCGGATTGGTTCCTACATTTCTTATAGATTTAATCTATTCAATTTTCTATTGTATAAAATTAAAAGTTAAGAACAATTCATACATTCATTCCGAAACAATTCCTGTTTCAATAATTATTTGTGCTAAAAATCAAGCACAATATTTAGAAAAGAATCTTCCCGGATTATTAACACAAGACTATCCTGAATATGAAATAATAGTTGTTGATAATGGAAGTGTTGACGATACTGAAGATGTATTGATTAGGTTGAAAAATATATATCCACACCTTAGATCAACACAAATTCCAATCGACGAAAAATTCAAACACAACAAAAAACTTGCTATAACAATTGGCGTAAAAGCAGCAAAATACGACCAAATTATACATCTAAATCCAAATAGTTTTACCAATAGAAAAACATGGTTACGAACTACTGTTGCACATGCACAAGGAAAGCTATACAATGCCTATAGCAATTTCGAATATCGAAAAGGATTCTTCTACAACTTCTTTAGATATGATATTATCAAACAAACCATTAAGATAGCTGCTTTTACAAATATAAATAAGTTGTACGCAGGCAATTCTTTTAACATGAGTTTTTTGAAGTCTGATTTTCTCGCAAACAAAGGATATGCAGGAAATGCACATTTCGAAGCAGGCTACGATCACATTTTAGGCATGGATTTAGCTAAGAAATCGGATTATACTTTCTCCACAAATCCTGATAGTAAAATCACTATTGATGCAAAAAACTACTGTAAAACCTGGAAAACAATTAACAAGCATTACTTCAAGAGTAGGAAATACATTCCATTTAAAAGAAAACTATTGCTGGATTTAGAACCAATAGCACATTTTCTGTTCGTAACTCTTTTTATTCTAGCCTTGATAAAAACACAACTATATTTTTCATTACTTGCAATATGCATAGTCAAAATTTTTATAAAAGGATACTGTTTTAAAATTTCCACAAGGCATTTGAGAGAAGAGAATTTATTTTTATCTTCGTATGTATATGTCTTATTAAGACCTCTGTATAAATTGCTATTTTATATACAAAGTTACATATACAGTAAACGATCATAATGGAAATAAATCCGAATCTCTCAGAAAAAGCCCAATACGACTATAGGCTGGTAAAAGCTTCAGTTAATGGCGATCAAAAAGCATATGAAGAGCTTTTTAAAAGATACAAGGACGCCATATTTTTCATGTTATTAAAAATGGTTAATAACAAAAACGACGCTGAAGATTTAACCTTTGAGGCTTTCGGTAAAGCTTTCCGTAATATCAAACAATACTCTCCCAAATATGCTTTCAGCACATGGTTATTCAAAATTGCGTCGAACAATTGTATTGATTTCCTAAGAAAAAAGAGAGGAAACACAATATCCATTGATGGAAAAGACGATGCTGAAAACGAAAGAACCATAACGCTTGAATCAAGTGGTCTTAATCCTGAACAAGAATTTGTTAAGAAACAGAAAGCAAAAATTATGCGGAATGAGGTTGGCAAGTTAAAAGAACGTTATCGCCGACTAATTGAACTTCGCTATTTTGAAGAGTTTTCTTACGAAGAAATTGCTCAAGAGCTAAAGTTGCCAATAGGAACTGTAAAAGCTCAATTGTTTAGAGCTCGTGAATTACTTTTCAACAACCTTAAAGATTCTGAAGTAAAAATCGAGAAGAAAAAGAAATAATTTTTTTGTTGGAAAACAATGAATGCGAATTAGTTCTATCTTTGCCAACCTAAAATAAAATTGGCATGGAAATCATCGAAAAATATTTTACAGATTTAACTGAGGAACAAAAAGATCGTTTTGCTCAGCTTAAAGATTTGTATACCCACTGGAACAATCAAATCAATGTCATTTCGCGTAAAGACATTGATTCTTTATACCTACATCATGTTTTGCATTCATTATCGATTGCCAAAGTAATGAAGTTTGAACCTGGAACAAAGATCATGGATGTTGGCTGCGGAGGAGGTTTTCCAGGAATTCCATTGGCTATTCTTTTTCCTAAATGCGATTTTTACATGGTAGATTCCATTGGAAAAAAGATAAAAGTAGTAAACGAAGTAGCTGCAGCCTTAAAATTAAAAAATGTAAAAGCAGAACACACTAGAGTTCAACAGGTAAAAGAAAAATTCGACTTTATTGTAAGTAGAGCCGTTACTGCATTTCCAAAATTTGTGAACATGGTTCGCAAAAATTCTTCACCAAAAGATAAAAATAGTTTGGCCAATGGTATTCTTTACATCAAAGGAGGAGATTTTCAGGAAGAAATAGCCGGATACGGCGATAAAGTACAGCTTTTCGACTGTACCAACTTCTTCGAAGAGGAGTTCTTTGAGACTAAAAAAGTTGTACATCTTGAGCTTTAGGAAAAATATTTTGCATCATCCTTTTGTTAGATTAAAAAAAAACTTATTTTTGCAGTCCAAAATCAACGCATATAATAACTTTATTCGATAAAAATTTTTCGCGATGAAAAGAACATTTCAACCATCAAATAGAAAGAGAAGAAATAAGCACGGTTTCAGAGAGAGAATGTCTTCTGTAAGCGGAAGAGCAGTACTATCTCGTAGAAGAGCTAAAGGCAGAAAGAAAGTTTCTGTTTCAAGCGAGCGCAGACACAAAGCTTAATTTTACAATTAAGTAACCGATATACAGAAAGTAAAGAATTCAAATTCTTTACTTTTTTGTATTTTAAGGTTTCAACCTTTCTAAAATTGATTGAGTTCCAAGGGAGCTCTTTTTTTTTGCCTTTTTTTGTAAGAATGAAGCTGCAATTCCAGTAGCTCATTTCTTAAATCTAAAAATCTCTGCTATTTTTGTAGAACGCAAAAACTACTGAAATAATAAGTATTTTTTGTCGTTAATGAACTATTGACTTTTAATGACGATAGCCAACCCAAAAGAAAACAGACTCGAATGAAATCAACTAATTTTTTTAAAAGCAGATTCTTTTTAATTCAGTTAGGCATTGCTTTACTAATAACAATTGCTATTGTATGGATTACTCTTTCAGGATTAAAATGGTATACACATCATGGCGAAAAATTAACCGTTCCAAATTTGTATGGAACAAGCCTCGAAGATGCTGCCAAAACAATAGATGAAGAAAATCTGCGATTCACTGTTTACGATTCAATTTACAATCCGAAATATGAGCCGGGAACTGTTTTGGATCAAAGACCTGTGGCCGGAGCTATTGTAAAACGAAATCGAAATCTGTTTTTAACCATTAATGCGCACCAACCAGAACAGGTACGTTTCCCAAATTTAGTTGACAATTCGTTCCGTCAGGCTTACGAGTTACTTATTACCAATGGATTTAAAATTGGTCGATTAGAATATGAAAAAAGTCAATTTTTCAACTTGGTACTTTACCCTAAATACAAAGGCGATTCAATCGGATCAGGAAGCATGATAGATAAAGGTGCAACCATTGATTTGGTATTGGGAAGAGGTAATACATTCGGAGTTTTGGCTCCCAATTTAATGGGAAAAAACAATACCCAAGCCAAGGAGAAAATAATCATGTCAAATTTAAATGTTGGCAAGATACAATTCGATGAATCAGTTAAAAGTCAAATTGATTCTATACAAGCAAAAGTATTCAAACAATATCCAGCTTACAACGAAAATCGAAAAATTCGTCCAGGGAACAATATTGATCTTTGGCTGACAAAAGATACTCTTAAGCTTCAACATGCAGATTCGCTGCTTCAACAAAGATTAGGCAAATTGCTTTATTAAAACACAGCAAAAGTAATGACACAAGAACCAAAAGATAATATCAACCCGGAAGAGGAATTAGATAATAATCAGGAAGTATTCGAACATTTTCGTTTTGAAGTTGATCCTGGACAAAGCATGCTTAGGATCGACAAATATTTGGTAGACCGAATGCAGAATGCTTCACGAAATAAAATTCAGGAAGCTGCTGATGCCGGATGTATCAATGTTAACGACAAACCTGTTAAGCGTAACTACAAGGTAAAACCGAACGATGTTATCACCATTGTTTTGAGCTATCCTCCAAGAGAGATCGAAATCATACCTCAAGATATCCCACTAAACATTGTTTATGAAGATGACGCCTTTCTAATTGTAAATAAAAATCCAGGCATGGTAGTTCATCCATCTTACGGGCATTATTCTGGAACTTTAGTAAATGCTCTTGCGCACCACCTAAAAGCTTTACCACTTTTCAATTCCAAGGATCCTAGACCAGGTTTGGTACATCGTATCGATAAAGACACATCTGGTATTTTGGTAATTGCAAAAACCGAAGAAGCCAAAACCAAACTTGCATTACAATTCTTCAACAAAACCAGTGATAGAAAATATCGCGCTTTGGTTTGGGGAAATTTGGAAAACGACGAAGGAACAATTACTGGTCATATTGGAAGAAATTTAAAAAACAGAAAAGTTATGGATGTTTTTCCTGATGGAGAATATGGAAAGCATGCTGTAACTCACTATCGAGTACTGGAAAGATTGGGATATGTAAATTTAGTGGAGTGTATTTTGGAAACAGGACGAACTCACCAAATTCGCGCTCACTTCAAGCATATAGGTCATCCTCTTTTTAATGATTCTGATTATGGTGGAGATCAAATCTTAAAAGGAACTACCTTTACCAAGTACAAACAGTTTGTTCAAAATTGTTTTAAAATTTGTCCAAGACAAGCATTACACGCTAAAACTTTAGGTTTCGATCATCCTACAACTGGAGAATACATTTCTTTCAATTCGGAGATTCCTGAAGACATGAGCAGTGTAATTCAAAAATGGAGAGATTATACAGCTAGTCGAGAAGAATAACAAAGCACTATACAACCCATGAAAAGAAACATTGCAGTAATAGCAGGAGGAGACTCAGCCGAGATTGTAATATCACTTCAAACGGCCGATCATATTTTCAATACTCTTGATAAAGATCTTTACACTCCATACTTAATTGAATTAAAAGAATTAGAATGGAATGTGAAAATTGAGAATGAATCCTACCCTATCGATAAAAATGATTTTAGTTTTACCAAAGATGGAATTAAAACAACATTCGATTTTGCATACATTGCAATTCATGGAACTCCTGGTGAAAATGGAATTCTTCAGGGATATTTGCAGTTATTAAGAATTCCTCATTCAACTTGTGATGTTTTAAGTAGTGCCCTAAGTTTTAACAAACATGCGTGCAATTCATACTTAAAAAGCTTAGATTTCAATTTTGCAAAATCGGTTCTCCTAAAGAAAGATGAAGAATATTCTATTGAAGAAATTCATGCAAAATTAGGAATGCCTTGCTTTGTTAAACCAAATGCTGATGGTTCAAGCTTTGGAATTTCGAAGGTAAAACAAGTTGAGAACTTAAATGAAGCCATTGAAAAAGCATTTAAGGAAGGGAAAGAAGTTATTATTGAAGAGTTTATTGATGGATTAGAATTCACTTGTGGTTTGGTAAAAACCAAGAAAGAGAGTTTAGTGTTTCCAGTTACAGAAGTACTCCCTAAGAAAGAATTTTTCGATTTTGAAGCCAAATACGATCCAAATATGGCTGAGGAAATTACTCCTGCAAGGATTTCTAAAGAATTATCAGATAGAATTCAAAATATATCGTCCCAAGTTTACGATGCCCTAAAATGCAAAGGCATTGTTCGCGTAGATTATATGATCAAAGAAGATGAAATTTTTATTCTGGAAGCCAATACTGTCCCAGGTATGACCGCCAACAGTTTTATCCCTAAACAGGTTACTGCAATGAATCGCGAATTAAAGGATATCTTAACTTTAGTTATCGAAAATGAATTCTAATAAGCTTTTTAAAATAGCTTAAACCACTGATTAGGAAAGTTTTAAATATTCATAGAAAAATGAAAAAAAATGTATTTTTTTTCATTTTTTTTTACTCTTACGAAAGGCCTTATTTTTAAGGATTCTTTCCATTCTTATGAAAATAACTACCTGAAAACTAAGCCAAAACTATTAAAACATCGCGAACTTTTTACAAACTTATACGTAATATGATATAGATTTTAATGGATTATTTTTCAATTCATTATTTCATAGTTAAATTTTAGGGTTAGTAATAGAACATTAACAAGGAGGCAGGGGCAGCCTCCTTGTTTCTTTTTACCCTTTTTCGAATAAAAAAATCCGATGAGAAACTCACCGGATTTATATCTAAATTTTTCTTATTGACTAATTAGTCTGCATCAACGTACTCTTCGTTGTATACTTCTAATGGTGCACATGTACACATTAGGTTACGATCACCGAAAGCATCATCTACACGACCAACAGTTGGCCAGAATTTGTTATCAGCAACCCACTTCAACGGATACACTGCCTTCTGACGAGTATAAGTATGATTCCACTCATCTGCAGTTAGTACTTTGTGTGTGTGAGGAGCATTTTTTAATACATTATCAACAGTGTCAGCAACACCATCTTCAATTTCCTTCATCTCTTCATTGATCTTAGCCAATGCTTCAATGAAACGATCTAATTCTTCTAATGGTTCACTTTCAGTTGGCTCAACCATTAATGTTCCGTGCACTGGGAATGACAAAGTTGGAGCATGGAATCCATAATCCATCAATCGCTTAGCGATATCAGTATCGGTAATTCCTACTGACTTGTTGAACTCACGACAATCGAAAATCATTTCGTGACCAACACGTCCGTTTTCACCCTTATATAAAATTTTAAATCCTAATTTTTCGAACGAAGAAGCCAAATAATTGGCATTTAAAATTGCCATTTTAGTAGATTCGGTTAAACCTTCTGTACCCAACATTGCAATGTAACCGTAAGTAATTGGCAATACACTTGCAGAACCAAATGGAGCAGCAGCTACAGCTGTAATTGCATTTTCGCCACCAGTTTCCACACATTTATGAGATGGTAAGAATTGTACCAAATGTTCAGCAACACCAATTGGTCCAACACCAGGACCTCCACCACCGTGAGGAATTGAGAAGGTCTTATGTAAGTTCAAGTGACAAACATCAGCGCCAATCAATCCCGGGTTAGTTAAACCAACCTGAGCATTCATATTTGCACCATCCATGTACACCTGACCACCATTCTCATGAATAAGATTCATCATTTCCTTAATTCCGGTTTCGAATACACCATGAGTAGATGGGTAAGTAATCATGTAAGCACATAAATCTTCAGCATGCTTTTCAGCTTTTGCTTTCAAATCATCAAACTCAACATTACCATTTTCATCACATTTTACAATAACAGGTTTCATTCCTGCAACTGTTACTGAAGCCGGATTAGTTCCATGGGCCGAAGAAGGGATCAAAACTACATTTCTGTGTCCTTCTCCACGAGAGATGTGGTATTCACGAATAACCATCAAACCTGTGTACTCACCAGCAGCACCTGAGTTAGGCTGTAAAGTACATCCTGCAAAACCTGTAATTTCTGACAACCATTTTTCAAGTTCAGAAATCATATCAGTATAACCTTCTACCTGATTCATTGGTACAAATGGGTGAATTCCACCAAATTCAGGCCAGCTAATTGGCAACATAGAAACTGCAGAATTTAATTTCATCGTACAAGATCCCAATGAAATCATAGAAGTATTCAAACCGATATCTTTCTTCTCAAGGTTTTTCATGTAACGCATCATTGCAGTTTCTGAACGATAGCGGTTGAAAACATCAAGAGTTAAGAAATCACTTGTTCTTGAGAATTTACCATCAAAGTAAACTTTCTCTTCTACTTCTTTTGCCTCAACTTCTTTACCAGCAGCTTTAGCAAAAATATTTATAATGGTATTGATCTCTTCTTTACTGATTTTTTCATCAGAAGAGATACCAACTGTTTTTTCATCAATATAACGGAAGTTCATTTCAGCCTCTAAAGCTGCATTTCTGATATCTTCCATTGCTACTCCTTCAGGAAGCACAACCTCAATTGTATCAAAGAAGTTTTCTATATTTTGTGTGTATCCTAAAGCTTTTACTCCTTCAGATAACTCAGCTGCTCCTGCATGGATGTGCTTAGCAATTCTGTTTAAGCCTTCAGATCCATGGTATGCTCCGTAGAAACCTGCCATAGTTGCCAACAATGCCTGAGCAGTACAAATATTAGAAGTAGCTTTTTCACGCTTAATATGTTGCTCGCGAGTTTGCAATGCCATACGAACTGCATGATTTCCCTGAGCATCTTTGGTAACCCCAATAATACGACCTGGAACATTACGCTTGTACGCTTCTCGACATGCAAGGAAAGCAGCATGAGGTCCACCATATCCCATTGGAATACCGAAACGTTGAGTTGTACCAACAACGATATCAGCTCCCCATTCACCTGGAGGGGTTAACAATACCAAACTCATTAAATCTGCAGCAACCGAAACCAAAGCTTCAGCAGCGTGAGCTTTCTCTACAAAATCAGCATAATCTTCGATACTACCATTTGCAGCAGGATACTGTACGATAGCACCAAAAACAGTTTCATCAAACTCGAATGATTTATAATCACCGACAATTAACTCAATTCCAAGAGGGTTTGCACGTGTATTTAATACATCAAGAGTTTGAGCATAGATATTTTGATCTACAAAAACTTTATTGGCTCCAGCTTTTTTCTTAGCACGAGAACGAAGTCCCATCATCATGTACATCGACTCGCCAACAGCAGTAGCTTCATCCAAAAGAGAACAGTTAGCCAATTCCATTTTGGTCAAATCCAACACCATTGTCTGGAAGTTCAAAAGAGCTTCCAATCTACCTTGAGAAACCTCTGCCTGATATGGAGTATAAGGAGTATACCAACCTGGATTTTCTAAAATATTTCTTTGAATTACAGCAGGAGTAATTGTATCGTAGTAACCTTGTCCAATAAAAGTTCTGAACAATTTATTCTTAGCAGCAATTCCTTTAATCTTCGCAAAATATTCATACTCCGATAAAGCTTCTGGTAAATCCAGATCTTTTCCCAATCTAATATCCGAAGGGATAGTTTCTTCGATTAGGGCTTCCAATGATGGAGCACCTACAGTTTCCAACATGGTCTTAATATCGCCGTTGCGAGGACCAATGTGACGAGAAACAAACTTTTCGCTTGCCATATTGTTGTTTATTTAGTTGTTGTTGTTTATAAATAAATTTGATTGTAAAAGTAGCAAAAGATTTAAATTTTCAAGTAGTAAAATAATCTTTTAAAACGCTGTTTTTTAACATTCCTTCGCAAGTAGAACAATCAACTTAACCTTTTGTTTTTTAGATTAATACAAAGATGACTTTTGTCATATTTTAACCTGGGTTTTTAATCTCTAACATGTTAATAATTTTGTTTAGTCTATCAACAATCATTAAAAAAGAAAAAGCCCCTTCAAAAAGAAGAGGCTTTATATCTATGAAACTAAAATTATAATCCTTTCAGAAACACATTGTTGTTGCGTTCGTGACCAATTGTTGTCGATGGACCATGACCAGGATAAACCTCCACATCATCAGCAAGAACCAATAGTTTTTCCTTAATTCCTCCGATTAATTGTTCGTAATTTCCGTAAGGAAGATCTGTTCTGCCAATACTTTCGCGAAATAAAACATCACCAGCAATCACAAATTTTTGTTCTTCGTTGTAAAACACAACATGTCCCGGCGAATGTCCTGGTACATGCAATACTTTTAATTCAGAATTTCCAAATTTGATTACATCACCATCTTTAATCGCTTCACCCATTGCAGGTGGTTCAACAACGTTCTCAAGTCCTAAACGCACCGCATAATTAGGAGCTTCTGCCAACAAAAATTCATCATCTTTATGAGCACAGGTTAGTAAATTAAACGTGTCTTTCATAAACTGATTACCCAAAACATGATCGATATGCAGGTGAGTATTTAATTGCTTTACCAACTTTAGCCCTTTTTTTTCGACAAAATCGATTAATTTTTTTCCTTCGTCTTCGAAAAACACTCCGCAATCTATTAAAACTGCTTCTCCTGTTTCATCGTGTAATATGTATGTATTTTCTTGCCAGTGATTAAACACCAATGTTTCTATCGTAATCATATTTGTTATTTTTTTGTAGCCCAAATTTACATTTATTTCAACGAACTAGAAACATGTTGTGATGAAAATCTAATGAGGAGTAGATCCACTTAAATCAAAGTGATCCATTACTTCATAAACTGGTCCCTGTTGAGTAAGTTTACTTTCCATTAAAACAAATTCTGAAATCAATAACTCATCATCTCTCCAACTTTCATGAGATTCCAGGATACATTTTACTTTATCAGGATTTTTAACACCATACTTTATTCTGCCAATGGTTAGATGTGGTGAAAATCTGGTATCAGGAAATTCAACTATATTTTGCAAATGCTTCAAAATTTCCTCGCGTAACTGATACATTAAATCATCAGTATTAACACCTATCCACAACACTCTTGCTCTGTTAATAGATGGGAATGCACCCAAAGAACTTAACTGTATTCGAAAAGGGGGAAATTTTGCTGCACAAATCCTCAATCGATTTTTTATCAATTCTATTTTTCTTACATCAGTTGCACCAATAAACCCAAGAGTAATATGTAAGCCTTTAAAATCAACCCACTTTATCCACTCATCCTTTAAATCTACCTGAACTTGTCGAAAAATCGTACGAATTTGATCGGTATTATTTATCTTTATTGCTATGAAAATACGTGTGGTTTCCACTTGAATCTATGAGTTTAATGATTTGTAGTTTCGAGTCCACAAATTATACAAAATAATCTGCATCTAAATATTTAAATCATATCAACATGAACTCAAAGAAAAAATTTGCTGTCGTATTAGCTGGTTCGGGCGTTTACGATGGGTCTGAAATTCACGAAGCTACTTTAGCATTATATGCCATTTCGAAAAATGGTGGCGAATACGAAATCTTTGCTCCTAATATCGATCAATATCATGTTATCAACCACATTACTGGCGAGGAAATGGCTGAAAAAAGAAATGTATTGGTTGAAGCTGCTCGTATTGCAAGAGGTAATATTAAAGATTTAAAGGAGTTCGATGCCAACAATTACGATGCAATTCTTTTCCCTGGCGGATTTGGTGTTGCAAAAAACCTTTGCACATTTGCTTTTAAAGGTCCTGATTGTGATGTAAACCCAGATGTTGAGACTGCATTGAAAGCCATGCATGATGCAGGAAAACCAATTGGTGCATTGTGTATTGCTCCTGCTCTAATTGTAAAAGTACTTGGCAAAGTTGAAGTTACTATCGGACAAGATGCAGTAACTGCAGAGGCAATTACATCTTTAGGTGCAACACATATGAATACAGGTCATGGTGAAATTGTTTTCGATAAAGAAAATAAAATTGTAACCACACCATGTTATATGCTTGATGCTACCATTGCTCAAATTGGTGAAGGAGCTGAAAATGTTGTAAAAACATTAATGGATCTGTAATAATTGACACTAAAAAACTCAGAATATTAAAATGAAAGTACGCATAGTATAGAAATGCGTACTTTCTTTATTTATTGAAACAATGAAGAATAGAAACACCAAAGATCCCGGCGAAAACCATATTTACCCTTTTATTATTTCCAACATTTTAGTGTTTGTAGGGATATTTTTTAGCTTAAATTCAGCTCCCGAAGTAGCTATTATTTTATACTCCATGTCGCTTAATCTGTTTATTCACTGGCTTGGATTTTACAGTTCTACAAAAAAGAAAATTGCTCGTTTTTCTGAGTACTACAACAATTTAATGATTGGCATTTTCTGTGTTTCATCGGTAATTCCTGTTTTTATATTAATGGTATCACTGATATTGGAATTCCCCGTTTCTAATTGGACCTTTTTATTGGTTTCCCTACTATTGAGTTTTATTTTCAAGTTTGGCTTATACAAATACTTTGCATGGGAATCGGTAACCGAAAAACTGATGAATCAGTACAGAATGAGTATTGAACAAGAACGAGACGATAATTTTAAGATTGTAAAAGCACATTTTGATACCAATCCCGAAAAGTTTAAGGAATACATTGAGAAATCGCAGCTGTTCGATGATAAAATTGAAAAACTGTTCTGATTATTTCATAAAGTAAGCAGGGTCTATTCAATAAACTGTGTCACCTCTAAATTTTTCTTTTCTCAAGATCCTCTACCCATCTACAGGATTTTGGGAAAAGAAAAATTGTTCATTTCATCTCAATTCTTTCTTCATAAAGAATAGCCAACTGAGAATATGCAGCCTTCCAATTTCTGATTGGCATGCTCCATTTTTGTGTCACTTTCTTATTGATTAAATAGAGCAGCTTCAATAAGGCCTGATCAT